>OBLJ01000019.1_pt1 | contig 16096 bp, 11 predicted proteins | sample 2433971 | NCBI WGS metagenome assembly OBLJ01 (sample SAMEA2468440, study PRJEB22500) | soil metagenome | biome: Glassland; feature: Farmland; material: Clay | place: Australia | collected 2013-01-31 | depth 0.55 m
ATCTCAGCATTACCGACGGCTGGTGGGGCGAGGGCTACAACGGCGACAACGGCTGGGCGATCACGCCGCACGGTCCGCAATACGATGCGACCTTCCGCGCCCAGGAGGAATCGAACGAGCTGCTCGACCTGCTCGAATACCACGTGGCGCCCCTGTACTACGAACGCAACGGCCACGGCTACTCCACCGGCTGGGTCAATAAATCCAAGGTATCCATGAGCTCGCTGATACCGAGCTTCAACGCACAACGCATGGTAATGGATTACATCCGCGACTATTACGGCCCGGCACGGCGCCAACACAAACTGTTTGCCGCCGACGGTGCGCAGTGCGCGGCCGAGCTGGCGGCGTGGAAGAAACGAATCCAGAGAGCCTGGCCGCAGGTGAAGATCGTACGCAACGACAACGTGCAGAAACAGATCTACTCCGGGGAAGCCCTCCCCATCGAGGTGACGCTGCAGCTAAACGGCCTGCAACCGGAAGATATCATCGTCGAGTGCCTGATCGGCACCGAAAACGAAGCGGGTGAATTCATCACCAGCGCCACTTCCACCCTCGGCTATCAGGGGATCGACAGCAACGGCGATACCCTCTATCACCTCGATATGCGCCCGCTGCTGCCGGGGATGCAATATTACAAACTGCGCGCCTATCCCCACCATGAACTGCTCAGTCATCGATTCGAAATGGGGGCAATGCTGTGGGTTTGAGGTCTCGCACTACGAGCCACCTCAACATTCAAAACAACAGTATCAACCACGGGGAACACGGGTGCACAAGGGGTAGTCAGGACATTGGACCTCGGTTAGCTGTGGTCCCCATGGTCGATTCATCGCCTTTATATTTTTGAGATAAATTCTAGTCATCGAGCGAAACAGGCAGGATATCCTGATTGTGGCTCGATACCAGCGGGGTGAAGTCGAGTCGGATCAGGGTGCCGCTACCCTCGGTACTGGCCAGGCTCACGTTCCACCGATAGCGGTCGCAGATGCGCTTAACCAACGACAGGCCGATGCCTGCCCCGGCGCTGCCGCTGCCGCGGTAGTAGCGCTGGAATACGCGCTTGATCTCTTCCGGACGGATTCCGCTGCCGGTATCCTCGACGCAGACACTGTCGGCGGCCAACTGGATGCGGATGCTTCCACGCTCGGTGAAAGAGAAGGCATTGCGCACGATATTGCCGAGCACAATGGCCAACATGGCCTTCTCCACCTGCAACTGCGGCCGCGCCCGGATATCGAGCTCGACGGCCACCGGCTTCTTCTGCAGCAACACCGACAGCTTATCCACCACATCGCGCAGCACCTCCTCCACCGAACAGGCGCCACCGGGCGGCATCGCGCCTTCGGTCTCGCGCGCCAGTCCCAGCAGGGCCGAAGTCAGTTCGGTCATCTCGCTCGAGGCGCGCGCTATACGCTTGATCCGCTCGCGCGCAGAATCGGTCAGGTTGGGATCGCCCAACAGCACCTCCGCCGCCCCGGCGATGATCGCCAGCGGGGTGCGCAACTCATGACTGACGTCGCCGGTGAAGGCGCGTTCGCGCTCGATGAAATCCTGCAACCGCTCCAGGTAGTGGTCGAAGCTGGCCGCCAGCTCGCCCACCTCATCGTCCGGATAGAAGCTCACCAGCGGCTCGGTCCGCAGCTCCGGATTGAGGCCGCGAACCCGCTCGGCGAGCTGCGTCACAGGGGCGATCACCCGGCCGGTCAGCCACAGCCCGACGGCCGCCGCCAACACCGACATCACCACCACGCCGGTGGCGAGGAACGCCATGAAGCTGCGTTCGCGCCGCTGCAGCATCACCTCGCTGAACAGAACGTAATAACGCAGGTTGCCGCGATCGGCGACGATGGCGCGATAGGGGGTGCCTTTGAGCTCCACATGCTGGGTGCCGGGTTGCAGCGACGCCAGCGACGGAGGCAGGTTTGCCGCGAGGCCGCCGGGGCCACGCACATAGCTGCGAATGGTGGCGGTGGCCTGAGGAATCGACGTGGGGTTACGCTCGTGACGGGCGATATAATCCTGCAACTCGGAATTGAGCGTCTGATCGATGAGACGCTCTTCCAGGTCGTGGGAGGCGATATAGAGGCCGATGGCAAGCAGCACGCTGACCAGTCCGCCGAACAGGGCGAATGACAGCGCTACGCGATAGCGTAGACCGTGCTTAAACCTCATCCGGATCGGCTATTTGATAACCGGTGCCGCGCACGGTGCGCAACAGCGGCTTTTCAAACGGCTTGTCGATGGCGTTGCGCAGCAGGTGCATGTGGGCGCGCAATGCGTCGCTGTCGGGCGGCGAATCGCCCCACACTTCCTGCTCTATCTCGCGCCGCCGCACCACCCGCGGCGACTGCCGCATCAGCATACGCAGGATGGTCAGAGGGATCGGCGGCAACTCGATGACGCGGCCACCGCGCTCAATGCGCATCAGCGCCGGATCGAACTTGAGATCCGCCACTTGCAAAGGCCGCTCCACCGTCTCGCCGCGAGCGCGGCGCACCAGGGCAGTCAGGCGGGCCTCCAGCTCTTGCAGCGCAAACGGCTTGATTAGATAGTCGTCGGCCCCCACGGCAAAACCGTCGAGTTTCGATTTCAAGGTATCGCGCGCCGTCAGCATCAGCACCGGTGTGTCGCGTCCCGCTTCGCGCAGGTGGCGGCAGACATCGAGCCCGTCCATTCCCGGCAACATCAGGTCCAAGACCATGACATCGTAACGCCGCTCCTGCGCAAAGCGCAGCCCGCTGCTACCGTCGTAGGCGACGTCGATGGTGTGTCCGTGTCGTTCCAGATAGTCGTAGAGATTGGCGACTAAATCGGGATTATCCTCGATGACCAAGATGTACATGGCGATCTCTCAGCAGGTTGAGCACGCCATACTATAACACCAAGGCGGGCGGGAAGCGCCACTCCCCGTCCTCATCGCCGTTCAATTCTGCAACAGGGTGTCGAGCCGTTCCAGGTCGTTGACCACGCGCCAGTGACCGCCGCCCGCCTCGACCCGCTTCTTCCAGTAGGCCAGGCGGCCCATATATTTGAGTGGGTCCACGTTATCGCTGTGCAGCTTGGTGACATTGAGCGCCACCACGTCGAAGCCTTTCAGCTTCAGCGGTATCCGCTTGCGGATGTAGCCCTTTGCCAGGTCTTCCTGCAGATCGGAAAAAATCAGGATGGTCTTGCGGCCCGCACCCTGCTCGTTGAGGAATTCGATCGCCTGCAGGAGACCGCCGGTGATATCGGTGTAGCCACTCGGTTTGACCCCCTTGACGAAGCGGTCGATCTTGTCGCGGAACATGCGTTTTTGCAGGTTGGCCTTGCTCGGCTGCCCGTCGAAGGTGATGGCTGCCACGATATCCTTCTCGGTGAAACTGGCGGTGTTGATCCGCGCCACCGCGAACGAATCGCCTGGATTGAGCTTCGCCAGCACGAAATTGATGATGTGCTGCGCCTTGTCCAGCTCCTGGGTGTAGGTGCCGGAAGTATCGAGCAGCAGATAGACGCCGCGGGTATGAGACACATTGTCGCCGCAACCGGTCAACAGCAGGGTCAGCAACGGCAGCCAAAGCCAGAGCCGGCGTTTCATGACCGCCCCTCCGTCGCCGCATCCGACGCAACGGGCAGAGCGTTATCCTTGCGCATTTTCATCCGCTCTTCGACCCACAACGGCAGAAAGATCAAGAGATCGTAAAGACGAATCAGCATGGCGCCACCGTAGCGGGAGATATTGCCGAGCAACCGCATCAGAAATGCCAGGGTGCGCAGCACTGCCTGGCCGAGCAGACCGAGTACGGTACGGGAAGAATGCACGAATGATTCCAGTGGGATGGCAACGAAAGTGAGCACAAACGGCAAGATGAAGCCCATCCCCATCTGTGCCGCCGTAGTGATCCATTGACTGCTGGCGACGACGCTGGCCGTGGCTGCAGACGTAACCGTCGCGTGGTTGCTCATCAGCGAGGCCAACAGAGCGGCGTCATCCTGCGACAGCTTCTCACGCATGAATGCGAGACCGGCCTCGATGCTGGCCAACAACAGCAGCATCACGAACGTCGCCCAGATCATCTTCACCCGCATCCGATCGTCCAGCGCACCTATCACCGGAAACAGGCGGGTGATGCGCAGCGACTCCATCAGGAACAGACCGAGGGTGGCCTCCACCAGAATGATCACCAATGCCGCGATATTGGCCACCTTGTAACCCATGATATAGCTGCTGCCCCCCACCATCTCCTGCATCGGCCGTGCGATGAGATGGAAGTTGATGGCAGCGCCGCCGACGGCGATGGCAAGGACGAAACCGGCGATGAAGAACTGCGTCAACGACGACGACGACAGCATGCGTTCGGCACGGTTGCTGCCGCGTACGACCTCTTCGTAATGTTCCATATGGCGGTCGATGCTGGTGGAGCGCTCCAGCAGCCGCGTCACGCGACCATCCATGTCGCCCACCACGCGCGCCACCTTACGCCACAACGGCATCATGCTGTGCAGGATACGGTGGCGCTTATTATTGTCGACACGATATTGCGCAACGGCATCACGCTGGCCACGCACCATCGACTGATGGATATCCTCCAACACCTCGACGATGATCGGCTCTTTCGGCGCAATCTTGGCCACCGATTCCACCACCTTGGCCCACGCCGGCGGTTCCGGCGGCACCTCGCTGCTGTCCTGGTAGTCCTGCTCGATGCGATTCACCGCCTCGCTCAGTTCGCGCTGCAACGCCGGGTATTCCGCAAGGTCACGGCGCACCGCCGCGTCGATGCGCTCGAACTCGCGTTCCACCACACGCTCCGCCGCCTCGCGGCCCGCCGCCAGCAGTACCTCGCTGTTTCGCTGCCGCAGCTTCTGTTCCGCCTGCATCGCCGAGTGCGCCGCCAGGCGACAGGCGGAGTGCAACACCAGCGATAAGGCCCGGATGGCACGGTGTGCCGCCGGTCGCGCCAGGTAAAGCGCGGCAACAAGCAACACCAACCAGATAACCACGGAAAACAGTGGTGAGGACGGCACCACGAACAAAACGTCATGAAACGACATAGCCACCTCCCTAACGACGGATAAGGGCGGCACGCATGCCGCCTGAATACCTACTATGGAACTTATCGGCTATGCGGGGGTGTGACTGCTATGGGAGTCACAATTTGGAGCGCTAACGTCCGTATAGCGTCGTTAGCCGTCGCAAACGCGGCGCCAAATCCGCAGGAACCATCTCCCAACTGAAACGCCAGCGCCAGTTGTCTGTACTGGTGCCCGGAGTGTTCATGCGGTGTGTACCGTCCAGCCCCAACACATCCTGCAACGGCGCCATCGCCAATTTCGCTACCGACGCGTAGGCCGCCCGCAGCAGCGGCCAAGGCATCGCCTCGCCCGGTTTGCCGAAATACTCAGCCACCTGCAGTTGCAGCTCTGCGGTCAGCGAATCGTACCAGCCGACGGTGGTATCGTTGTCATGGGTGCCCGTATAGACAACGCTGTTGCGGCGGTGGTTGTGGGGCAGATAGGGATTGGCGGCACCGCCATCGAAGGCAAACTGCAGAATCTTCATGCCGGGCAACGCATATTTCCGGCGTAACGCATTCACTTCCGCAGTAATGATTCCGAGATCTTCGGCAACCACCGGCAACGGATCGATACGCCGCTGCAATACCGCAAACAACGCATCGCCGGGCGCCTTGACCCAGCGCCCGTTCATTGCAGTCTCCTCATGCGCAGGAATTTCCCAATAGGCCTCGAACCCGCGAAAATGATCGATGCGCAGCAGATCGAACATCCACAACTGTCCTTCGAACCGCTGCAACCACCAGCGAAAACCGTCGGCCTCCATCCATTCCCAGTCGTATTGCGGATTGCCCCAACGTTGACCGGTGGCGGAGAAATAGTCCGGCGGCACGCCGGCGACCACCAGCGGCCGGCCGCATTCGTCGAGATCAAAACAGTTGCGTTGCGACCAAACGTCGGCGCTGTCGTGGGCGACAAAGATGGGCATGTCGCCGAAGATCGCCACACCGTGTTCGTTTGCATAATGCTTCAATGCAAACCACTGGCGGAAAAACAGGAACTGCTCGAAACGCACCACGGCGAGTTCGTCCGCATGGTCGTCCGCAAGCCGTTGCAATGCCGCGGCATCGTGATCACGCAGCTGCACCGGCCATTCGTTCCACGGCTTCCCCTGCTGGACATTTTTGATGACGCGAAACAGCGCATAGTCTTCCAGCCAGTACGCCGTGTGTCCAATGAAGCGCTGCAACTCATCACGGCCGGCCGTATCGGCGCGGGCGTCGAAGGTCCGCCATGCCCGCGCGATCAACTCACGCTTCGCGTGCGGCATCGTAACCGGCACCGGCTCAACATCGAGCCAGCCCGATTGCAACAACGCCTCGATACTGATCAGTTCGGGATTGCCGGCGTAGGCAGAAGGACTTTGATACGGAGAAAGATCGTCCTGTGTCGGTCCCAACGGCAACACTTGCCATACCCGCTGACCGGCCGCCTGCAGAAAATCGACAAAGTGATATGCTTCGGCGCCAAGATCGCCGCAATGCCATGGCCCCGGCAACGAAGTTGGATGCAGCAATATGCCCGCCTGGCGTTGTTGCAGCGGCGTATGCGCTTTGACTTGTTCCATTCATTCCCTTTTTTAATGGGCTTCTTTACCGCGACGCATGACGCCGCCCACTTGCGGTGCACCTCCGCCGTGGAATATTACATGCGTCAGCAGTTCCGGCGGCTCTGCGCCGATCATTTGATACAGGCGGGCCAGCTGCAAACGATAGAGGCGGTCAAAGTCCCGCACGGAATCGGAAGGATTGTAGTCGCCGAACCACCAAAACCAATCCGATCCTTCGCATACTCCCAACTGCCTTTGCGCATCGTGCAGCTGCGCGCCGCTCAAGCGGCCGGCGGCCACTGCGGCATCAAAGGCATGTTTGGCGTCGCCCAGCATATCCCAGGCGCGATTCTTGTCCTCATCGCCGATCCAGGTGGAAAAGGTGCCGTATACCCAGCTGCCGGCAACCAGTTCCTTGAGCGGCGCCGGCTTCAGGCCGGCGTCGACGCAATCGCTGAAAGTGGTGAGCTCAATGGCTGGATGCTGCGCCAATCGGCGATATAACGCCGTCAAGAAATAGTAGCCGTTTTCCGGATAGTATTCCCAGGCGTTTTCGCCGTCGAGAATAATGGATACCACTCTGTCGGGTTCGTCCGCGCAGGCGTCGGCGATGTTTTCCAGATGGTGAATCAAGTTGTTCACCGCATCGTCGCCATGCCAGTTGGCGTAGGTGAAACCGATCAGATCGGACAAGCCATCGTCGCGAAAGAAGCAGTGGGTATCCGCGTCGTCGACGCGGTACGGGCGGTGAATACAACCGCCGTTCTCGATGCCGCAATGGCGCATGCTGTTGCGCAACACCCCTTCGCCGCTCGCCACCCAGGAAAAGCCCTCTTCGGCGAACAGCTTGACAGCCGGCGTGCTGACGCCGCCTTCCGACGGCCAACAGCCGCGCGGTTTCATACCGAAATGCTGCTCGAATACGCGAATGCCTTCGCGGATATGCCAGCGCGCCCGCTCCTCTCCGTCGGGGTAACCGCTCAGATGGGGCATTGGCGCATCGGGTATTGCTTCACGGGCGGAGTCGAGATCAATCAGCAACGGTACGATGGGATGAGCGTACGGCGAGACCGACAACTCGATACGCCCGCTTTGCGCCAATGCACGATATCGGCCCAACACACCATCCAGCAACTCGCTGATGATCTCCAGCAGCACATGCCGATCATGTTGCAGAAAGCCGCTACCCTTGTCCATCAAATCGCGTACGCGGCTGTCATTGCGCCGCACCGTTTCGCCGAGCCATGCCAAGTGATACCACATCAGCAGGTCGACCAGATACTGCGAGTTCATATACAGCGATTTACGTGGTGCGTCATCGATGCATTCAGCGATATCCGCCAACAGGCGATAGTGGGGGAACCTATCGATCATGCGTTTTTCGTTGGCGCGCAGACATGATTTAATCAGAGCGAGACGGTGTTCGGCGTCGGCGGGCAACGTCACGCCGGCCAGCGCCGCCAACAGCGGATCATGCAGCGGTGCGCCGTCACGCAGGTACGCCCGTACCTGCTGCGCGTAGTCGTCGAGCTGCTCCAGCAGCGTCGGCGCAAAATTGACCACCGCGCGCGCGCCCGGCGTGGTCTCGATCACCGCGGCCATGTCGACGTAGTCCTTGATGGCGTGCAGATAGGTCCACGGCAGTTGGTACTGGCCGCTCTCCAGATCGAAATATTGCGGTTGGTGCATGTGCCAGCACAGCACCACCTTCAGGGGTTGGTCAACGGACATGATATATCTCTTGTCCGAGCATTTCCGGGCACACCAGCACCACGCCGTTCGGCGTTACGTGAAAGCGCTTCGCGTCCTGCTCGAGGTTTTCGCCGATTACCGTGCCGTCGGGAATGATGCAGCCGCGATCAATCACCGCCTTACGGATGCGGCAACGCTCACCGATAGTCACATCGGGAAGAATGACCGAATCCTGCACATACGAATAGGACTTGACACGAACATTGGAAAACAGCAGCGAGTGACGCAACCTGCCGCCGGAGATGATGCAGCCGCCGGACACCATCGAGTCCACCGCCATGCCGCGCCGATCGTCGTCGTCGAACACGAACTTGGCCGGCGGTAGCTGCTCCTGATAGGTCCAAATCGGCCACTCGTCGTCATACATATTCAGCTCCGGCGTCACGCCGATAAGCTCCATATTCGACGTCCAGTAGGCATCGACGGTTCCGACATCGCGCCAATAGGCCTGGTGGCCCGTAAGCGGGTCGCGGAACGGATAGGCCACGACCCGGTTCTTGCGAATGACATGCGGAATGATGTTCTTGCCGAAGTCGCGGTCCGAATCCGGTTGACCGGCGTCGCGCGCCAGCTGCTCGAACAAAAACTTGGTATTGAAGACGTAGATACCCATCGAGGCCAGCGCCTCGTCGGTGCGGCCGGGTATCGGCTGCGGCTGCGCTGGCTTTTCGGTGAAATCGGTAACGCGCCAGTCGTCGTCTACCGACATGACGCCGAAGGACTTGGCCGTCTCCAGAGGGACCTCGAAGCAGCCGATCGTCAGATCCGCCTCCCGTTCCACATGGTAGGCAAGCATCGAACCGTAATCCATTTTGTAGACATGGTCGCCTGCCAGGATCAACACATACTCCGGATTGTGCGCCCGAATGATGTCGAGATTCTGGTAGACCGCATCCGCGGTCCCCATGTACCAGCCGGCGTTGATACGCTGCTGCGCCGGCAACAATTCGACAAATTCGCCAAATTCGGTACGGGAAAAGCTCCAGCCCAGCTGCAAATGGCGAATCAGGGAGTGCGATTTATACTGGGTCAGCACGCCGATCCGGCGGATACCGGAATTGAAGCAGTTGGACAGCGGGAAATCAATGATCCGAAATTTGCCGCCGAACGGTACCGCGGGCTTGGCGCGCCACTGGGTCAGCCCTTTTAGGCGGGTACCGCTTCCTCCTGCCAGAATCAACGCCAGCGTATCCCGTGTAAGGCGGCTAACGAAGCGCGGTGTCTTGAAATCAGGCATGCGGCTATCCCTCTTCGTTAGATTAATAGTTATTGCGCTTGGTATTGACTAGATACCTGATTGGCGCGATACCCGCAAGTACGTCACGCATGCGCCACACAAACTTGATAACATTCCGTTGTTGCTGTGGTATTAATACATAGCGCTTTATCCAAATTAAGCATAAGAATGCCATGACTGAATTGCCAGACGATCACCGGCGGATACTTGAGGCCCGGCACCACGATCCCTTCACCGTCCTGGGACGCCACGACGAAGGTGGCGTCACGCTCGTCCGTTGCTTCGTCCCCGGCGCAGCCGATGCCGCCATCGAAGGAACGCAAGGCCCGTTAGCGCTGCAACGGCTGTACAACAGCGATCTATTCGAATGGCGCGGCGACGGCAGCGCGCTGCCGCAGCATTATCGCGTACATTGGCACGATAGCGTCGGCAACACCCACAACCACGGCGATCCCTACTGTTTTCCTCCACTACTCGGCGACCTCGATCTCTACCTGTTCGGCGAGGGGCGGCACCACCACGCCCACCGCTTCCTCGGGGCCCATCCGCGCAGCGTCGAGGGCGTCGACGGGGTGCTGTTCGCCGTATGGGCGCCCAATGCCGAACGCGTCAGCGTGGTGGGCGAATTCAACCGCTGGGACGGCCGCTGCCACCCGATGCGCAGCCGCGGCGGCGGCGGCGTGTGGGAGCTGTTCATCCCTGATTTGAGCGAAGGCGCGCTCTATAAGTTCGAGTTGCGCCACCGCGGCAGCGGCGCAGTGGTGGTCAAAACCGACCCCTACGGCCGTCGCTTCGAGCTGCGCCCCGCCACCGCCGCCATGGTCGACGCCGTTACCCGCTACCCGTGGCAGGACGGCGACTGGCTGCGCGCCCGCGCCGGTCGCGACTGGCTGCACGCCCCCATGTCCATCTATGAGATCCACCTGGGCTCGTGGCAGAAGGACCAGAACTACCATTTCCTCGGCTACCGCGAGCTGGCCGAACGGCTGGTGGACTACATCAAACCGTTGGGCTTTACCCACATCGAGCTGCTGCCGGTTACCGAGCACCCCCTGGACGCCTCCTGGGGCTACCAAAGCACCGGCTATTTCGCCCCCACCAGCCGCTTCGGCCACCCGGACGACCTGCGCTATTTCATCGATCTGTGCCACCAGAACGGTCTCGGCGTCATCCTCGACTGGGTGCCCGCCCATTTCCCGCGCGACGGCTACGCTCTGGCGCGCTTCGACGGCAGTCCCCTGTACGAACACGAGGATCCGCGCCGCGGCGAGCATCGCGACTGGGGCACGCTGATCTTCAACTACGGCCGCAACGAGGTGAAGAATTTCCTCATTTCCAGCGCGGTTTATTGGATGGAGGAGTTCCATATCGACGCGCTACGCGTTGACGCCGTCGCCTCCATGCTCTATCTGGACTACTCGCGCCAAGCGGGCGATTGGGCCCCCAACGTCTACGGCGGACGCGAGAATCTGGAGGCGATCACCTTCCTGCGTGAACTCAATAGCGTAGTACATGAACAGTTCCCCGGCGCCCTCACCATGGCCGAGGAATCGACCGCCTGGCCGATGGTGTCACGCCCGGTCAGCATGGGCGGCCTGGGTTTTTCGATGAAATGGAACATGGGCTGGATGAACGACACCTTGAGCTATATGCATAAGGACCCGGTCCATCGCGCCTACCACCACGACATGCTCACCTTCGGTCTGCTCTACGCCTTCAGCGAAAATTTCATCCTGCCCTTCTCGCACGACGAAGTGGTGCACCAGAAACGCTCCATGCTGGACAAGATGCCGGGCGACGAGTGGCAGCGCTTTGCCAACCTGCGCCTGCTCTACACCTACATGTTCACCATGCCGGGCAAGAAACTGCTGTTCATGGGCGATGAATTCGCCCATGGCGCCGAGTGGAACGACGACCAGCCGCTGGACTGGTATCTGCTGGACCGGCCCCAGCACCAAGGGGTGCAGCGTCTGGTGGCGGACCTCAACCGCCTGCACCGCGAACAGCGCCCGCTGCACCGCTACGATTTCGAGGGCCAGGGGTTCGACTGGATCGACTGCCACGATCGCCAGCAATCGCTGCTCAGCTATTTGCGCCGCGACGGTGACGAGATCGCCGTGGTGGCGCTCAACTTCACCCCGATGCCGCACCACAACTTCCGCCTCGGCGTGCCGCGTCCGGGCCGCTACGAGGTGTTGTTCAACTCGGATTCCGCCTACTACGGCGGCGGCAACCTGGGCAACGCCGGTAGCGTGGATGCCGAAGCGATACCTGCCATGGGGCGCTCCTGGTCGCTATCGCTGACACTTCCGCCCCTGGCCGGAATCATCCTCAGGTTTCATCCGTAAGCCGGGCCGGGCCGGTGACCCGCGCTCTGTGCGCGGGTCCCGCGGCATCGCCGTCGCGCATCACCGGGCGGAGATCACAGCGTACCGCTGCGTTTGATGGAAAAATATTGATTGACCAACGCAACCGGCAACTGGCGCGGCGTGATGTCGAGCACGCGCGCGCCGTGGTAGCTGAGACGTTCATGGCTTTCGTGCCGGCGCGTCAGGTACTCCTCGGTGGCGTGAAAGCGTAGCGCATCGTCCAGCGAGTGGACCGGATGGGCGACCAGCTCGTCCAGCAGCGTTTCGCGCAAATCCGCCACCACCACCAGATGGCGCCCGCGCATCACGCGCACCGCCGCCTCCAGGTCCGAGTGATCCTCGTCGCGGGTATTGGTCAATACGACGATCAGCGCGCGCCGTCGTTGCAGCGCCATCACCTCGCCGGCGGCCGAGCGGTAGTCGGCGACGGCGGTCGTCGACTGCAGATCGTAGGTGGCATTCAGCAGCCCTGTCACCACCTGTGCGCCCTTGCGCGGCGCGAACCAGCGACGCACTCCGCCGAAGGCCATGAAACCGACCGCATCACCCTGACGCACGGAAACGTAGGCCAGCAGCAGCATGGCGTTGAGCGCTTCGTCCAGATGGACGCGCGCCGCGTCCGCGTGATGCATGCGCCGGCCGCAATCGACCATGAACAGTATCTGCTGGTCGCGCTCGTCCTGATATTCCCTGGAGATGAGCTTGCGATAACGGGAAGTGGCCTTCCAGTCGATCTGACGCAGCGAATCGCCGCTGTGGTATTCGCGCAATTGGTGGAAATCATTGCCCTCGCCGCGCCGCTGCCGGCGCCGCACCCCCATTTGGCTCAAACGGTTATCGGTCGCCAGCAGCGCGTAGTTGGCGATCTCCGCAAAATTCGGATAGACGCGCAACAGCTGGGCGCTACCGGCGCGACGTCGCTCGCGCCACAGTCGCCACGGCGACGCCAGCCCGATGTCGGTACCGGGTACCTGGAACGCCCCGCGCGTCGGCGGTTTGAGCTGGTAACGAATCTCCACATCCTGTCCCGGCAGCAACATTGCGCTCAGCGGCATCCCGCACACCTCGAATTCCGGCGGGTGCAGATCATGCAGCACAAAGTCGACCGGCTGCCTGCCCGTATTGCATACGTTCAGGGTGACCGTCGACCATGCCGCTACCGGCAGATTGCGGTCGAGCCGACGCGTCACCTGCGGCGGGGACAGACGGCGCAGCCGCATTAGATCGGCAAACGCCGCGGCGCCGAGTCCCACGGCAGCCAGCTGCCAGAGCGCGAGCAGCTCGCGCCACAGCGCCGCGGCCAATCCCAGCGCGAGCCACGCCAGCGCCGCGCCGATCAGCCGTGGGCCGGGCGTCAATCTCACCGGCGCGGCGCCTCGACGTTGGCCAGCAGGTCGTTGAGAACGTCGTCGGGCCGATAACCTTCAATCTCCAGATCGGCAGTGAGCTTGATGCGGTGACGCAGCACGGCCGGCGCGATCTGTTTCACGTCATCCGGCGTGACGAAGAAATTGCCGTTGGCGAGGGCCTGGGCACGGGCACAGCGCAGCAGCGCGATGGCGGCACGCGGTCCGGCACCGGTTTCGATGCCTTGCCAGTTGCGGCTGCCGCGCACGATGCGCACGATATATTCGAGGATCACCTCGTCGACGTCGACCTGCGCCGCCGCCTTTTGCACCGTCACCACGTCCTCCGGCGTGATCACCTGCGTGATCGCCGAAACATCCAGTTGGTTGCCGACGGCATTGGCGGTCACCTGCCGCACCAGCTGGCGTTCTTCCACTTCGCTGGGATAGGCGATGTGGACGTTGAGCAGGAAACGATCCAACTGCGCCTGGGGCAACGGATAGGTGCCTTCCTGCTCCACCGGATTTTGCGTCGCCATCACCAGGAACGGCTGGGCCAGCGGGAAGGCGCTGCCCTCGATGGTCACCTGCTCCTCCTGCATCGCCTCCAGCAGTGCCGACTGCGTTTTGGCCGGCGCCCGGTTGATCTCGTCGCCGAGCAGGAAATTGCAGAAGATCGGACCGCGCCGGATGCGGAAGGTCTCGGCCTTCATATCGAAGATGGCGTGTCCGGTGATATCGCTCGGCATCAGGTCGGGTGTGAACTGCACCCGCGAAAAATTGCCGCCGACCGCCTTGGCGAGGCTGCGCACCAGCAGCGTCTTCCCCAGTCCCGGCAACCCTTCCACCAGCACGTGTCCGCCCGCCACCAAGGCGACGATAAGCTCGCGGATCACGCGGCGCTGTCCAATCACGGTGCGGGCAATCATTGCCTCCAGGTTGCGGATCCGGGCACTGGCCGCGTCCAAGGTCTGTTGTGCTTCGCTCACAGCTGTCATCGTTTCGTCCTTCCTCGTTACAGCGTCATATCCAGAATCTGCAAATAGCCGCTCAGTTCGACAAAGTCCCGTTCCACCCGATACTCGCCGTACAGCGCGCGTTCCACCGCCCGCTGCGACAGCCCGGCGCGCGCGGCGATCCAGACGCAGCGCTGCTCACGCGTCATCGCCCGCAGCAGATAGTGCTTGTTGAGCCAGGACTGTTCCAGCCGCAGCTGGTTGGCGCGAAACAGCTGCTGAGCGCTATCCAGCCGCCACAGAAAATTGGCGCTCGCCTCCAGATGTTCGCCGAGATCGCGGCGCGGCCGCTGTTGCGGCGGCAGCAACGGTCCGAGGCGCCCGCCCATGTGCCACAACCACAGCAACAGCGCCACCGCGCCGGCCGTCACCACCGTGGCGGCATATTGCCAGATCACCGCCGGCAGCGCGGGCATCTCCACGTCGTGCACGAACCACACCGGTGCGTGCTGCGGCAGGCCGGTCAACAGGGCCAGCGCCAAGGCATGGTCGTATTTGCCGATCTGCCGATTGGTGAGGAAATCATTGTCGCTCAGCACCGTCACCAGACCGTCCCCCAAGCGGTACTGCAACAGGCAGTAACCGTCGCCCCACGGTACTGCCGCCGTCGCCTTGCGGCCGGTCTCCTCCAGGTAACGGTAGGGGCTGAAGTGGATCTGCAGCGGCCGGGGATATTCGGCAAATTTGATCGCCGCCGTATCCGGCCGCTTCCGTTTCGAGTCAGCACCGGCCAGCTTCAAATGCACCCCCAGCTGCGCCAGAAATCCCTTCGCTCGCGTACCCTGCTGACCCAACAGCGAATCATCCGCCGCGACGATCAAACGTCCGCCCGCCTCAATCCAGTGGCGCAGTGCCTGCTGCCGTCTGGCGTCCGATATTTCCCAAAAACGGTAGACGACGAGCACCCCGTCAGCGGGCGGTAGCGAACGCCGCAGACGGGTACCGGCCACACTGGAGGCGTGGTCGCCCATTTTGTCGACAAAACGTTCCGCCGCCAGAAACGGGTCGCGCAGCGCCGTTTCGGTATAACCGCTGCGCACGGCACGGGTCGCCCACTCGAAGTGATGGCGGAACCAGTAGCCGCCCCAGATCGTGCCGCCGATGACGATGGCGACGGCAAGCAGCCGCAACAGGCGTTCAGTCATCGCGGCCGCCTTCGTAGTACCGCCGCCACGAGTCGGTCAGCAGGGCGATATTGGCAGGCGTCGGCATCACATGGCCATAGGCGCAACGTGTCCATGCCTGGGTCAACTGGGTGAAGAATGCCGACTCCGGTTCGGAACGCTGGCTGCGCACCAGACGTTGGCACTCGCCCTCGGTCGCGCTCTCCGGGATGCGCAGATGGTAATCGTGCATCAGGCGCACCAGCGTAGCCCGGTAAAGCAGGCTGAGCGCAGCCCGCAGCTGTCCCGCCTCGACCAGGGCGTGAATAGCGCCGACCACGTCGTCGGGCAACGACTCCGGCGTAATCGGCAAACCGAACAAAGTCGTCGCAATCGGCGCCGCGCGCGTGGTACGCCGCCGCGGCAACCATGCGCGCAGTTGGGCTACATACATCAGCAACCATCCCAGAGCAAACGCCGCCGCCACCCACAGCAGATATTTCAACACCTCGGCGACGGCGGCGATCCAGGCGAACGGTTCCAGGCGCTTTTTTTCATCCGGCTTGCGCTTCGCTCCGATGTATTTCCAGTAGTGTTCGGTCTTCTCCTTGCCGAAGGCGGGATCGGCCAACACCTGTTTGATGGCGCTGCGGACCTGCTCTGTGC
>OBLJ01000025.1_pt1 | contig 15143 bp, 14 predicted proteins | sample 2433971 | NCBI WGS metagenome assembly OBLJ01 (sample SAMEA2468440, study PRJEB22500) | soil metagenome | biome: Glassland; feature: Farmland; material: Clay | place: Australia | collected 2013-01-31 | depth 0.55 m
TCCTTGAAGTGACGGTTGAAGTAGCTGCGGAAGTAAGCGACGCAGCCCTGCGAGCCGTGTACGTAAGGCAGGGTCTTCTCGTAACCCAGTGCGCACAGCACCGCGCCCAGCGGCTGGCAGGCCTTGGCCGGATCGACGGTCAACGCCTCGCGCTGGAAGTTCAGCTCCTGGTATTCCTGGGTGGTGGTCCACTGAAACACCTCGTCGATCTTCTCCTGGGTGTGTGCAGCTTCGTATTTCGCCTTTTTGTTGGCGAGCGTCTCCTTGTATTCCGGTTCCCGGAACAAGGGATAGCAAGGCATCACTTTTTCAGCTGACTGGCTCATTGCATTTCTCCTGCCGCGCCACTCATCCGTGGACAACGGCTTATTGAGTTCTGGATCAACCGCAAAGGACGCAAAGTCTCACGAAGTAAAAAATCGTCGTACTTTGCGTTACTTCGCGTCCTTCGTGGTTAGTGCCTTTCTTACTCGTTTACCGCCTTCGCGGCAGAGGCATCGGCAGCGGCCAGCCAGGGAGCGGTCATCTTGCTCCAGGTCGGGCTGTTGATGGCCATGTCCATGTCGCGGGCGAAGATGGCGAAGCCGTCGTAGCCGTGGTACGGACCCGAGTAGTCCCAGCTGTGCATCTGGCGGAAGGGGATGCCCATCTTCTGGAAGATGTACTTCTCCTTGATGCCGGAGCCGATCAGGTCGGGCTTGATCTTCTTGACGAACTCTTCGAACTCGTAGCCGGTGACATCGTCGTAGATCAGGGTCGCGTTGCCCATCTCCTTGACGGTGCGGTCGTAGTCGTCGTTATGAGCGAACTCATAACCGGTGCCGACCACTTCCATGCCAAGATCCTCGTAGGCGCCGATGACGTGACGCGGACGCAGACCGCCGACGTAGAGCATCACCCTCTTGCCTTCCAGGCGCGGCTTGTACTTGTCCAGCACCGCCTGCATCAGCGGCTGGTACTTGGCGATCACCTTCTCGGCGCCTTCCTTGATCTTGTCGTCGAAGTGGGCGGCGATGGCGCGCAGCGACTCGGCGATCTTGGTCGGGCCGAAGAAGTTGTATTCCAGCCATGGAATCCCGTACTTCTCTTCCATGAAGCGGGAGATGTAGTTCATGGAGCGGTAGCAGTGCAGCAGGTTCAGCTTCACCTGCGGGCAGGACTTCATCTCTTCGACGGTGCCGTCGCCGGACCACTGCGCCACCACGTTCAGCCCCATCTCTTCGAGCAGGATGCGCGAGGACCAGGCGTCGCCGCCGATGTTGTAGTCGCCGATGACGGAGACGTCGTAGGAACCGCCTTCCTGTTTCTCGACGCCTTCGAGCATGTGGTCGCGGATGGCATCGTTGGCGATATGATGGCCGAGCGACTGGGAGACGCCGCGGAAGCCTTCGCAACGCACCGGCACGACCGGCTTGTCGAGCTCCTTCGCAGCCTTCTTGGAAACCGCCTCGATGTCGTCGCCGATCAGGCCGATGGGACACTCGGACTGCACCGAGATGCCCTTGTTCAGCGGGAACAGGGTCTCCACTTCTTCGATCAGCTTGGCCAGCTTCTTGTCGCCGCCGAACACGATGTCCTTCTCCTGGAAGTCCGAGGTGAAGTTCATGGTACCGAAGGTGTTGATGCCGGTGGTGCCGACGTAGTAGTTGCGGCGACCGGCACGGGAGTACTGGCCGCAGCCGACCGGACCATGGGAGATGTGGATCATGTCCTTGATCGGACCCCACACCACGCCCTTGGAACCGGCATAGGCGCAGCCGCGGATGGTCATCACGCCGGGCAGCGATTTACGGTTGGAGGTAATGCACTTGCCGGCCTTGTCCTGGCTGGTGTCGTTGGCGGCAAGGTGCTTTTCGCGTTCCTCACGCGCAGCGGCCGGATAGACCTCGAGCACCTCGTTGATGAGGGCCTCGGTCTGTTCACGGGTCATCGTCGTCATTTCATTTCTCCTTCATCGCCGCCTAATCCGGCGGACGTATGTAGTGAAGAATTCACCGCAAAGTACACGACTTCGCAGGGTGGGTTGAACGTAAGCAGTACCCGCCCTGTCGCCCGATGGGTCGCGCTCGCGCCCAACCCATCCTGCATTGCTACTTCGCGTCCTTCGCGGTTTAGCGCTTGTTAGGCCGTAGCCAGCTCATCAGCAGTCTTGCCGACGATGGACTCGTCTTCCTCATCGAGGAGGCCGAACTTCATCATCACGTCTTCCAGGTCATCCATGGTCAGCGGAGTGGGGATCACGAACTTCTTGTTGTTGATCACCTTCTGCGCCAGGGAACGGTACTCGTCGGCCTGCTTGGCCTTCGGGTTGTACTCGATGACGGTCATGCGACGGATCTCGGCGCGCTGCACCTCGTTGTCGCGCGGCACGAAGTGGATCATCTGGGTACCGAGCTGACGCGCCAGCTCTTCGATCAGTTCGTCTTCGCGAGCTGTGTTACGGCTATTGCAGATCAGGCCGGCCAGGCGCACGCCGCCGGAACTGGCGTACTTCACGATGCCCTTGGAGATGTTGTTGGCGGCATACATGGCCATCATCTCGCCGGAAACGACGATGTAGATCTCCTGCGCCTTGTTCTCGCGAATCGGCATGGCGAAGCCGCCGCACACCACATCACCCAGCACGTCGTAGAACACGAAATCCAGTTCCTCGTCGTAGGCACCTTCCTCTTCCAGGAAGTTGATGGCGGTGATAACGCCGCGACCGGCGCAACCGACTCCGGGCTCCGGGCCACCGGACTCGACGCACTTGATGCCGGCATAACCGACGGACAGCACATCTTCCAGTTCCAGGTCTTCGACCGAACCGGCCTCGGCGGCCAGATGCATAACAGTGGTCTGAGCCTTGGAGTGCAGGATCAGACGGGTGGAGTCGGCCTTGGGATCACAGCCGACGATCAGAACCTTCTTGCCGGCCTCGGCCAGAGCCGCCACCAGATTCTGGGTGGTGGTGGACTTGCCGATACCGCCTTTGCCGTAAATCGCGCATTGACGTAGTGCCATGGTATGTTCTCCTTGCGTTGGGACACGGGATAAACTGTCGATGACTCTTGAGCAACCCTTGTGCCAAACCCAGGAACAACACACACCACACTGTTTTATATGAATATTTTAACTTCGCCGCGGCCTATTTCAGCGGTGTGATATACGACAAAGACCCGAGAGCTGTATGGTTAGCGACAAAGCGCCCGACCCCGACCAAGGCCCCCTCCTGCCGGCGCAGGCGCGCCTGCCGATCAACCGCTGCAACCTGCCCGCCATGATCCTCGGCAGCCTCACCTACCAACGGCATCCCGCCCCGCTCTACATCGACGGCGTCGCCGAACTGCACCGCGACCTGTTCCGCCTGCTGGCCCAGGCCGAATCGGCCAAAGAGCGCGCGCAACTGTTCAGCGACTACATGAACGCCCACTTCCTGCTCGACGCGCCGGAAGAGGCCGGCCTCACCCGCAACAGCCGTCTCAAACGCGACAAAGCCGACTACCTGCGCATCCTGCGCGGCTGGTCGTTCGACGCCGACGGCCGCGAGGCCGCGGTGTTGAAAGGCTGGGTCGAATCGCGCTTCGGCCTGCTGCCGCGCCACCACGGCGGCCCGATCCGCGACGGCGGCGACGACAGCTACCACGCCTACCTCGAAGCCCGCAGCCACGGCCTCTACAACACCAACGCCCTGGAGTCTCAGCTCGACCTGCTCTACACCTACTGCCAATACGAGCTCGGCCAACGCTACGCCGAAACGAGTCACCTGCGCCTCTACCGCGGCGTCAACCGCCTCGACGGCCACGACGTCCTGGAGCAGCGCAGCAAACGCGAACGCATCCTGCTGCTCAACAGCGTCACCTCCTTCACCGACCAGCGCGAACGGGCCGACGAATTCGGCGACTTCATATTGGAAACGGAGGTCCCGCTGCCGAAAGTGCTCTGCTACAGCCGTCTGCTGCCGGGCAGGCTCAAGGGCGAGGATGAGTTCATCGTCATCGGCGGCGTCTACCAGGTCGGTACCAGCGCGCTGTAAGAGCGACAATGCGGTTGTTCGGCTTTTGACGGGCAAACAGCAGCTCTGCCGCGGAAACGCTCGACAAACCGGCGGCGGAATAAATTGAGTTCACAAAGAAGCTGCATACCGCCCTTTTCTTACGTCCCTGATAACGGATTGGTATTGCAGTAGATCCGCGGATCGATCCACTCAAAGACACGGAAACAGGCATCCGTTATCTTTGCTGGAAGAGTTGATAGTTCACCGAGACTTGTTGCAGCGCGCCAGGAGTATCGGGTCAGATAAAAACGATTCATACCACGCATGTGATTCCGGCTATGGCATTTTTCATCGCCCCAAAACCTCCGACCTTGAACCACCCACGAAGGCGCGACCTGTTTCAGTACATCTCAGTATGTTGCCACATGTTTCAATCACGGGGTAGCGCCGTTTCGGTCTTATACTCCTTCCGTTTCAATGGCTGAATCACCCGTTCTTTCCGCCGGCGTCTGTCGTTCGCCACAGCGCCGCGACACCACCAGGGATGGCGCCGCGCCCCTCCACGGGCGCCATGACACGACCACGCACGGCGGTCGCAATAACAGGAGCGGAAAAACGGCCTCACGCAACCTGGGGAGGAGTCAATGGAAAATATCGCCTGGAGTCCCGATCTGAACATCGGCATCGCGGTCATCGACAATCAGCACCGGCGCATCGTCAACATGCTCAACCAATTGAACGACGTCCGCCGCGCCCACCAACCCGGAACGGACGCCAGAATGGGCGCGGTGGGCGACGTCATCGCCGAACTCGTCGACTACACGCTGTCGCATTTCGCGTTCGAAGAGTCGCTGATGGAAGACGCCTCGTATCAGTTCTACCGTGCGCACAAGCGCGTACACGACCTGTTCGTCAAGCGCGTCGGCGAATACCAGTTCCGCTTCCAGGGCGGAGAAGACATCACCGACGAACTGCACGCCATGCTCAGCCGCTGGCTGGTCAACCACATCCGCAATGACGACGCGGCCTATGGCCCGTCGATCAAGGCGAGCATGGACGTGGACGTCGACTACCGTCGCCCCGACGGCTGGGTCAGCCGCTCGCTGAAGCGGTTTTTCAAAGAACTGCGCTAAAAACGTTTCCACATCGTCATCCGCTCCGCGGGTGGTTGCGTGCATCCGCTGCGCGGTGCGGCGTCATCTTCTTGTAAGGCGCCGCGCCGCGGAGATTCGTAGCGTATATTCCCGTATGTTATAACCATAGAAGTTCAGATTATTTTGCACGACGCCGTAGCCGTGATATTAATCGTCCGTGTCGAAGTACAGCACGTGGTTACATGCGACACACCTGTGGAACGATTCCTCCTGCAATAGGGGATTTCAACGCGCCAACACGAAAGTTGTGGCGCGTTCTTTTATCGGTCGCAGTGCCGCTCACCCGGCGTTGCGGCGAATATGCCGCAACCGCTCCACCACATGCAGCGATGAACTGCGTCATGTTGTCGGGCTCCAGTCCGACCGGATACCTCTCGCGCTCATCGTCATTGGCAGCCGTTGGCGCAGCGCGCAACGGAACACACAATCATCACATCTACCCCACCCATAATACTGCCTGATGAGCCGATGGCATGATGCGCATATCGGGAAAAACCGTCACGCGATCCAAAAAACGCCGTACACCGGAATTTGGCGGCATATTCCATCATGATCTAACCATAGAAATATCGATTATTTTTCAGCGCGAAACGGTCGTGCTATTTCTTTCAACCGTCAGATGACGACGGCGTAATAGGCGGCCGCGTACAGCTGATACAACCACTCATTGAAATTTCAAACAGCCCCACATGAGGAGTCGACACATGGCTGATTTGTCGGCATTTGAGCTTGAAGAATTAGCTCGCACGTATGAAAACGCGTCGCCCACGGACATCCTGGCGTCCGCCCTGGAGCGGCACGATAGCGTCGCCATTTCCTTCAGCGGCGCGGAAGATGTCGTCCTGATCGATATGGCCATAAAGATACGCAGTGATATACGGGTATTCTCGCTCGATACCGGACGATTGCACTCAGAAACTTACCGATTCTTCGACAAGGTGCGCGATCACTACCGTGTCGATATTGAGGTGCAGTTTCCGGATTCTGCGGCTGTTGAGCAGATGATAGTGCGCAAAGGTTTCCACAGTTTTTATGCGGACGATCACAAAGAGTGCTGCGCGATCCGCAAGGTGGGGCCGCTGCGTCGCAAACTAGCGACGCTAGACGCGTGGATCACCGGACAGCGCGAAGACCAGAACGCCGGAACGCGCCATGGCCTGCCTGCGATTCAGTATGACGCCGCCTTCGCCACACCGGAACATGCGCTGTTCAAATACAACCCGCTGACGCACTGGAGTTCGGCCAAGGTATGGGAATATATCAGGCGCCACAGTGTTCCGTACAACCCGCTGCACGAACGCGGCTACATCAGTATCGGATGCGAACCATGCACGCGTGCGGTGCTGCCCAACCAGCCAGAACGCGACGGACGCTGGTGGTGGGAAGAATCAACGCTCAAGGAGTGCGGCCTGCATGCGCTTAATGTCGCCTCACGATGAAGGTCGCATCGTGAATAGATACCGCTGCGCACCCGGAGAGGACAGTAGATGAATCTTACGCACTTGCAGCGACTGGAAGCAGAAAGCATCCATATTATGCGTGAAGTCGTCGCAGAAGCCGATAACCCGGTCATGCTCTACTCCATCGGCAAAGACAGCTCGGTGATGCTGCATCTGGCTATAAAGGCATTCTACCCGGCCAAGCTGCCATTTCCGCTGCTGCACGTCGACACTGCATGGAAGTTCCGCGAGATGATCGAATTTCGCGACGATACCGTGCGTCGGCTCAACCTCGACCTGGTGGTACACGTCAATCCCGACGGCGCGGCTCGCGGTATCGATCCGTTTGTGCATGGCACGGCCATTCACACCCATGTGATGAAAACAGAGGGTCTCAAACAGGCGCTGGATTTGTATGGCTTTGACGTCGCTTTCGGCGGGGCGCGCCGCGACGAGGAGAAGTCGCGCGCCAAGGAGCGGGTCTTCTCATTCCGTTCGGCACAGCATCGATGGGACCCTAAAAATCAGCGTCCGGAGCTGTGGCGGTTGTATAACGCGCGCAAGCACAAGGGCGAAAGCATCCGCGTATTTCCCTTGTCCAACTGGACGGAGCTGGATATATGGCAATACATCCATTTGGAACGGATTCCGATCGTGCCTCTCTATTTCGCCGCCCGGCGACCGGTGGTGCAGCGCGACGGCGTACTCATCATGGTTGACGATGATCGCATGCCGCTACATCCCGGCGAGCTTCCGTGCATGAAGCAGGTGCGTTTCCGCACTCTGGGCTGCTATCCGCTTACCGGCGCCGTCGAATCGGCGGCGGACACCTTGCCCGCCATCATTCAGGAGACGCTGCTCACAACGACATCGGAACGCCAGGGCCGGGTAATCGACCGCGACGGAGACGCCTCCATGGAAAAAAAGAAGCAGGAGGGATATTTCTAATGCCGCAACCCAGTGCCATAGACCGGGATACGATCGCCCTCGACGTGGAAGATCGCCTGCACGCCCATCAACATAAAGGCCTGCTGCGCTTCATCACCTGCGGCAGTGTCGACGACGGCAAGAGCACGCTGATCGGCCGTCTGCTCTACGAATCGAAGACTCTGTTTGACGACCAGATTACCGCAGTCATGGCCGATTCGAAACGTTGGGGAACTCAAGGGGAGGCACTCGATTTCGCCCTGCTGGTGGACGGCCTTGCCGCCGAGCGCGAACAGGGAATCACCATCGATGTCGCCTATCGATTCTTCACCACCGATCGGCGTAAATTCATCGTTGCCGATACGCCTGGCCACGAGCAGTACACGCGCAACATGGTCACCGCGGCTTCCACCGCCGACGCCGCCGTCATCCTCATCGACGCGCGCAAGGGAGTGCTCACCCAGACCCGGCGCCACAGCTACCTGGCCTCACTGATCGGTATCCGCCGCGTAGTGCTGGCGATCAACAAGATGGATCTGGTCGATTACTCCGAGCAGGTATTTCGTGCGGTCGAGACACAATACCGCCGGTTCGCCGACCAGCTTGGATTGAGTGACGTCATCGCTATCCCGCTTTCCGCACTCGAAGGCGACAACGTAGTCGAGGCTTCGGAACACACCCGCTGGTACCACGGGCCGACGCTGATGGGCTGCCTGGAAACACTGCCCCTGGCGCAAGAGCAGCGCCTCCGGCAGCCGTTCCGCCTGCCGGTACAGTGGGTCAATCGTCCCAACCAAGAATTCCGGGGATTTGCCGGCACCATTGCCGGCGGCAGCATCCGGTCGGGCGAACCGATCCGCGTGTTGCCTTCGGGCCGCACCAGCAGAATAGGGCGTATCGTCAGCCACGACGGCGACCTGGACTACGCCGTGGCCGGCCAATCGATCACGCTCACCCTTGACGAGGAGGTGGATATCAGTCGCGGTGACATGATCGCCGGCATCGGTGATCCGCCGGAAGTGGCCGATCAGTTCGAGGTCACGCTGGTCTGGATGCACGATGACCCGATGATGCCGGGCCGTGACTATCTGCTTAAGATCGCCACCAATACAATAGGTGCCAGTTTTACCGGAATTAAGTATCAGGTAAACGTCAACACACTCGAACGCTTGGCCGCCAAAAGGCTCGACCTCAACGCCATCGGTATCTGCAACCTTGCCGTCGATCGTTCCATCGCCTTCGACCCCTACGCCAACAATGCCGATACCGGCGGGTTTATAGTCATCGACCGCCTCAGCAACAACACAGTCGGTGCGGGATTGATACACTTCGCTTTGCGGCGTTCGCACAACATCCACGTTCATCATTTGGATGTGGACAAGGCGGCGCGTTCCGCCGCCAAGAAGCAGAAGGCGTGCGTACTATGGTTCACCGGCTATTCCGCTTCCGGCAAATCCACCATTGCCAATCTGGTGGAGAAGGAGCTGCATGCGGCAGGGCGCCACACCTACATCCTCGACGGCGACAACGTGCGGCATGGCCTCAACAAAGACCTGGGGTTCACCGAAGCGGATCGCGTCGAGAACATTCGGCGCGTTGCAGAAGTGGCGAAACTGATGGCAGATGCGGGGCTCATCACCCTGGTATCGTTCATTTCACCGTTCCGGTCCGAACGACGCATGGCGCGCAACCTATTGAAACCCGATGAATTCGTCGAAATATTCGTCGACGTTTCCCTTGAGGTTGCCGAACAACGCGATCCCAAGGGGCTTTATAGAAAAGTCCGCAGCGGGGAGTTGCGCAACTTCACCGGCATCGACTCGCCTTATGAGACACCCGAGGCGCCGGACATCCACATCGATACCGAGACCGCCAGCGCGATAGAGGCAGCCGATGCGATCGTGCGTCATCTCACCGAGCATGGCATCATAAAATCGCCGTTACTCAACAGCATTGATGAAGACCTCACGCAATAGCCTTTTCCAGGTCACGAACGCACATAAGCGAAGATAAAAAATGGAGCAAGATTATAACACGGGCAGATCCAGATTCGAAAACAACGCCTCGCGTTCCATGTTGTTTGCCGCGGCGCACGCAGCGTCTATATGCTCACGATCAAGGTGTGGAGAGAACTCTGCGATGAAATCGTACATATAGCCACGTAGCATCATGTCGCGACGGAACCCGATCTTGGTCGTACTTCTTAAAAACAGGTGACCCGCATCGAGTGCGCACAAATCCGTATCCACCTTCGGATCGTAGGCCATACGCGCGACGATCCCAACCCCCAGACCGAGCCGCACATAGGTTTTGATTACATCCGCATCTGTAGCGGTAAACACGACATTCGGATGTAATCCGTGCTGCTCAAAGGCGGCGTCCAGTTGCGATCGTCCGGTGAATCCGAACACGTAAGTAAGGATGGGATATTGCACTACCGCTTCCAAGGTCAACGGCTGCACGTCACGCAAAGGATGATCGCAGGGAGTGACGATGGCTCGATTCCAGTAATAGCACGGCATCATCACCAGTTCTTCGAAATGCTCCATAGCTTCGGTAGCGATAGCGAAATCGACTGCGCCGCTGGCCGCCAGTTCGGCGATTTGCAAAGGTGTCCCCTGGTACAAGTGCAATGTCACGCCGGGATAGCGGCGAGTAAATCGGTCTACCGCCCGGGGCAGAAAATAGCGCGCCTGCGTGTGCGTGGTGGCAATGGAAAGTGAACCGCGAGATGGGCTGCTGAATTCTTCTGCAGTACGACGCAGCTGATCAAGATCGGCCAGCGTACGCCGGGCGACACTCAACACCGCAGCTCCGGCTTCAGTGATGCGCACAAGCTGCTTTCCGCTACGCTCGAATATCTGGACCCCCAACTCCTCCTCCAGCAACCGTATCTGCTTACTGACCCCCGGCTGCGACGTGAACAACCGTTCAGACGCGGCAGAGATATTGAGGCCAGTGTCCGCCACCGCGGCTATGTAACGAAGTTGCTGAATATTCATTATTCGCTCCGCTTAGAAGTTCCTGACATAACGATATAGAAACGAATTCCTTCTCATCTTATCGAGGGTTGATATGCTGGCGTCATTCATTCATCAAACGAGCATCCGGCAGCGATGAACCTATCTTATTCCATTGCCGCATTCTTCGTCGGAAGTCTGACAGGGCTGACCGGCGTCGGCGGCGGCGCATTGATGACGCCGATGCTGTTGCTGGTCGGGGTACCTCCGCTGACGGCCGTGGGCACCGATCTGCTTCATGCAGCGATCTCAAAATCATGCGCAATTCCTGTATATCACAAATCCAGCGTCATTTACCGACCGGCGGTCGTACGTCTTGCACTCGGCAGTTTCCCCGGGGCGGCGCTCGCGCTTTGGTTGCTCGGGGTGCTGGCGGTCAACACCGCGGCCATGAAACGTATTCTGTTTGTCGTTATCGGCATCGCCCTTATGCTCACTGCGCTGGCACTGCTGCTACACGCGCCGTTACAACGCCATCTCCCGCATAGCGTCACCCGATCGTGGAAGCTGCCGGCAAAGTGGCGCGCTCCGCTGACGGTAGCCGCCGGTCTGATACTTGGTGCGCTGGTGACCATGTCGTCGGTCGGTGCCGGTGCCGTAGGAACGATGTTTATCTACCTACTCTATCCACAACTGACACCGATAGAAGTTCTCGCAACCGATGTTGTGCATGCCGTCCCACTGACGTTGTTCGCTGGCTTGGGCCATCTCCGCTCTGGACACATGGACTGGAATTTGTTGGCGAGCCTGTTATTGGGATCGCTACCGGGTGTCGTACTGTTCAGCCGCCTCGGAGTGCAGCTGCCACAGCGCACCATGCGTCCGTTGATGGGGACAGTATTGTTGCTGTTGGGAGCCGGATTAATGGTTCGCATTTGAATTGGCCAAAACTTGTCGACTTAAGGAACTGAAATGATAGACGAAATAATACTGCGGCGCTACGGCGATGACGTAAATCGATTTCTGAGTGGCGAGATCGCTCAGGAAGAGTTTTCCGCTATCCGGCTGATTCAGGGGGTCTATGCACAGCTGCAGGAGGGCTACCATTTGGTGCGTGCCAGACTGCCCGGCGGAAAGCTGCAACCACGGCAACTGATTGGGCTGGCCGAGATAATCGAAACATACGGCCAGGCGGGGCACAAGGTTGCTCACCTGACCACCCGCCAGGACGTACAATTTCATTTCCTGCGCATAGAGGATACGCCAAAAGTATTGGACCACCTGGCGAGCTGCGGCATAACCACCCGCGAGGCGTCGGGCAATACCGTGCGCAATATTACCGCCTGCCCGTTAGCCGGCGTATGCCGGCGCGAGCACGTGGACGTCCACCTGCATGTGGACGCCATTACCCGCCATTTTCTCGGTAATCCGTTGACACGGCAACTGCCCCGAAAATTCAAGATCAGCATCTCGGGCTGTGGGGAAGATTGCGCGCAAGGCCTTATCAATGACGTCGCCTTGGTCGCAACCAGCCGCGATGGCGTGGGCGGCTTCCGTTTGTTCGCCTTCGGCGGCCTTGGCGCAAAACCCCGCGCGGCTGTGGAACTCGATCCTTTCGTCATCGAAGCCGATCTGCTGGCCGCCGTCGAAGCCGTAGTGATCCTGCACCATCGTTATTCGGACCGCGGCAATCGTGCCCATGCGCGCAGTAAATTTCTGCGCGATCAGTTCACGCAGGCGCAGTTGACTGAGATGTACCAGGCCGAACTGCAACGCGGCCGTTCACTCGGACGGCCGCGGGTGCAGGGTGTCTGGCGCCAGCCGGAGGACGCATCGCCACCCCGCCAGGGGATGGCAAGATCCGTGGCAGCGCAGCGCATTCCCGGCCTGTTCGCGGTACCGGTGAGTGTCCGCCTGGCTCAGTTGTGCAACCGACAATTGCGCGGACTGGCCGCGCTGCTCGACGCTCTCGACCTGAAACAGGTACGCACCACCATCGACCAGAACCTGTTGATTACCGATGTTCCAGAAGCGCTCCTGAACGAGTTACGCGATCGTTTGGCGCACATCGGACTGTCGGTACCGCGTACCGGCGACGATGTGGCGAATTGCCCCGGCGCGGCATTATGCCCTCAGGCAATCACAACCTCGCAGTCGTTGGCTTCGCGCATCAATGGCGGCGCCGAGGATCTGCGCGTCCGCATCAACGGTTGCCAAAACAGCTGCGCGCACAGCGACATCGGCGACATCGGATTATACGGCCAGGGCCGGCGCCATCACGGCACGCTGATCCCGAGCTACACGCTGCAACTGGGCGGCGACGGCAATTCCGGCAACGGCAGCCTCGCTATCAGCGGGCCGTCGATACCCGCAGCGCGCGTTCCGGAGGCGGTGCGCAGGATTCACGATGACTTCCGCGAACAGCGGAATTCCAGCGAATCGTTCCGGGCATGGGTGTTGCGCGTGGGCACTGAGTATTTCAACGTATTGCTGGCAGATATCTCTGTGGTCAAGCCCGAGGAAGTCGCCTTGCTATCACAGGACATTGGGACGAGCGCCGTCTTTAACGTCGCCAAAAGGGGCATCGCCGAGTGCGCCGGCTCACGAGAGGACCCGCTGGCACTGCTGGAGGCTGAGCTGCTCTATCAGCGCAATAGCCGCAATGCCTTCCTTATTGACGGCAATCTCAGCGAGGTTCGCGCCTGCATCGAAAGTAGCGTCCGAACCATGATCGGCACATTGGACCGAATACATGGCGGTACCGGTAGCATGCAAGACACGGAGCGCGCAGCCACCGCATTGCAGCAATGGTTCCCCGACGAACCCGTGTTGGTTGCCGATTTTGAGCATGTAGCGTCGGCGCTGTCGGCAGACGATATCGACGTCGCATCGCTTGCTGACCAAGTTGAACATTGGGTCACGCTGGCAGTGGCCGCTTGCCGCGTGAATCAACGACCGGCCAGAGCGGTTTGAGTTGCATGCTCATGCATGTAACCCGACTTTACTATGTGAATATCGTTTAGGCACGAACCGTATTGCCTTGCATAGATGCGGAAAGGAAATAGTATTGTGCAAGAGTACCCGACTGCGTGCTTACTCGGTGAAAACAATGATAATGGCGACGTCACTGTCGTCGTATCCGCATCGTTTGCCGCGCGCGCAATAGCGCATGAACGGCACGGCGCGATGATTATCAAAGGAATGACGCGACACGGGCGCATATTTCGGCCCAGTGACTGGGCTCAGCGTCTTGCCGAGGTGACTGCCGTCAATTGCGGCTACTGCCTCGGCAAGCAGAAACACCGCACCAGTCCTTACGTTAAGGCGACGTTCGTGGATTCCGTACCTAGCATCTGGATCTCGCCGCTGCTGTCTGAAATCGATCCCCCGGTATATGACTTCGTCATGCGTTTCGGCAGCGACAATGAGTTGCAGATATTCGAAGCTGCCCAGACGTCCATGAGCGACGCCGTGGAATAGTGCGGCCTGTGCGGGACAATTCGCCTGGCAGGCGGTAACCAACGTATCTTGCTGCTCAACAGCATCACCTCCTTCACCGACCGGCGCGAACGAGCCGACGAATTCGGCGACTTCATATTGGAAACGGAAGTCCCGCTGCCGAAGACGTTCTGCTGCAGCCACCTTATGCCGGGCAGGGTCAAGGGGAGGACGAGTTCATTGTGAGCGCCGGCGTCTACCAAATCTGCACCGGCGCCCTGTAAGAACGGCTCCACCGCGATAACAACAACCCATCGCGCCAAAGGCGCTCCTACCAACCACATTCCCAATCACCACCGGAGGAACGTCTATGCCGCGACCATTGCGCAACTGAACACCGCACATCGGTTCGTAATGAATCCGTAACGCCCCAGCAGCATCCTTCTCACTGTTTTCCATACAGGCGTCGTCTATCCTTGAATTCACGACGTCTCGCACTCGCCGCATTGCGGCGCACATCCCACCAGCAAAACGGATGCCATCATGAAAAACAAGAATATGACGATATATATCGTGATCGCGATACTGCTGATCGCCCTGCTCCTCTGGTATCTGTTCACACCGAAACAGAAGAGCGCGCCGGCAACGCCGCAGCCGCAAACCTCCAGCCTCACCGGGACGCCGCAACCGGCGGCCCCGGCCGCCGTACCGTCCGCCCCCGCTCCCGCCACCACCGCGACCGCACCGGAACAGCAGGCGACGCCGCCTGCGCCTGCTGCGCCACCTGCCGAACCCGCCTACTACACCGTGGTCCGCGGCGACTGCCTGTGGCGCATCGCTGCCCAGAGCGGAGTTTACGGCAACCCCTTCGAGTGGCCGCTTATCTACAAGGCGAACGACAAGAAAATCAAGGATGCCGACCTGATCTACCCCGGCCAAATGCTGGTGATTAATCACCACCCATCCGCCGCCGCGATCGCCGTCGCCATCAAGCACGCCAAGAGCCGAGGCCCTTGGTCCCTGGGCACAGTCGAGGCATCCGACAAGGCCTACCTGGCGCAATAAGGGCCACGCCGCTCAGCGCCGTATATTCACAACACCTTATCAGGTTGCTGAAAAAGGTATTCGTCCCTTCTCCCCCAGGGAGAAGGACAGGATGAGGGGATCAAAAATCAATGACTTACGCCAATTCTCTTCCCTCACCCCAACCCTCTCCCTGAGGGAGAGGGAGTTTTTCAGCAGCCTGTTA
>OBLJ01000026.1_pt1 | contig 15104 bp, 17 predicted proteins | sample 2433971 | NCBI WGS metagenome assembly OBLJ01 (sample SAMEA2468440, study PRJEB22500) | soil metagenome | biome: Glassland; feature: Farmland; material: Clay | place: Australia | collected 2013-01-31 | depth 0.55 m
GAACTGGCTGTTCTCTATCCCTTGGAGAGCCCGTTTTACACCGCGGGCATCATGCTGTTCGAGACCGGTGTGCTTCTATCGGCAATCTACCTCCTCGTCTGGATGTCTTGGGTGAAAAAAATGATTTTAGGATCGGTGCTTACCGGACTGGTGCTTCAGGTGGCGGGGTGCCTCGTCGGGCCGGAGCAGTACGCGGGGTCGATCATAATCGCTGGGATCGGTTTCGTGTGCGTGGGAGCCGCAGCCATGGTGGGCAAAGAAGCTTATTGTTTCGGCTACCGGGAAGGCTGGCTGCTCATGATGATCGGGTTCCCTCTCATGGTTATCGCAAATCTCATCGGCAAGGAGAACCGCATTTTCAATTCTCTCGGGTTCTCGGCACTGTTCCTTCTACTCCTTTCCCTCATGGGCAAGAAGCTCAAACAGCGGCTGCTCTCGTCATGCGCGACGAATGTAATGTATGGGGGGTCCCGTCGCAAAACAATCTTTAAATTTCGATCTCTCTATCCTGGCAAATCTTAATTTAAAAGTCTCCAATTGAATCACGGCCCCGCTCATGGATGAACACAGCGGCACGCCTCCCTCCCGTTTTGTATGCAGGTGAAATTCCGCAGGACTTTTCAAGCGGCTTCTCTACCAGAATAGGGTCGCCGTCAGGGTTGTACTTGTTTACTCTCTTTTCCCGTCCCGGACACATACTGGTGATAGGTATGCATCCCGAGTTTCAAAAGTCCTTTTTCGATCAGTCTCCTGGCGGACTCGGTCACTTTTGGATCGAACTGACGGCCCGATTCGCGCTCAAGCTCCAGAAGCACCTCCTGGCTCGAGATGGTCCCGCGGTAGGGTCGTTCGGAGACCATTGCATCGATCGTATCGGCGACATTAAGCACTCTCGCGGAGAGCGTAATCTCCTCGCCCGCGATCCCCCGGGGATAGCCTTTCCCATCATAGCGTTCATGGTGCTGGGAAATTGCGTTGATAATGGTGGGAGAAAAACCGATGGGCTCCAGGATCCTGACCCCGTGTGCGGGATGTTCTTTCATAATGTCGAACTCCTCGCGGCTCAACCGTGCCGGTTTGCTGATAATAAGTTCGCTGATGCCGATCTTCCCCACATCGTGCAGGATCGCCGAGATATGCATCTCTTCAAGCTGCGTGGGGCTCATGCCTAGGTCCCGTGCAATAGCTACGGCATACTTCGCGACGTTGGTTGAGTGCCAGCGCGTATAGGGATCCTTGGCTTCCACTGCCGCCACGAGCGCTTGCACGGTACGGAAGTAGTTTTCCCTCAGATCTTCATATAGCGCCGCATTCTCCATGGCGGTCACAACCTGGCTTGACAGAATGAGTACAACCTGAAGATCGCTTGCGCTGAACGGCGTGCCTGAAAACTTGCTTACATTGAGCACTCCAAATACTTTGTTCTTCCCGAGAAGGGGAGTGGACATGGAAGAGGCCGGCATGTCGTCTCTGTTGATGGCAGCCATTACTTCCTGATCAGGATGTTTCCCGGCCGTAATAATAAGCGGCTTTTTGTTCTTGAGCACCAGCCCGGCGACACCCTCACCTATCCTGCGGCGGGCCTTCATAGCCGTGTCGGTCGGCAAGCCGTGGGAGGCCCGTATGAGCAAATCTCCGCTTGCCTCATCGACAAGCATCAAGGAGACCCGGTCCACCGAAAATTCCTGGACGAGGACTTCAGTGATGATTTTGAATAGATTGGCGAGGTCGATCTCGGTCACGAGAAGCTTGCTGATTTCAAAAAGGGGGATTAACGCCTTGAGTCTGATATTCTCTTTTTGAAGCCGGCTGCGGGTTATCGCCCGTTCTACTGCGCCGAACAGCTCTTCCTGAGTGAAGGGCTTGAGGACGAAACCGTCTACGCCCCGCATGAGAGACTCGATGGCGGTATCGAGTGTACCATGTCCCGTGATGAAAATCGTTACAATGTCCTGGTTCAGCTGCTTGACGCGCTCAAACAATTCGAGTCCGTCCATGCCGGGCATTTTGATGTCCGTGACGAGCATGTCCATATCATTCCGGTTCAACTCTTCGAACGCCGCCGTCCCGTTGGAAGCCGTAGTCACCTGGTACCCTTCTGCAGTCAGAATATGGTAACAGAGGTCTCTGATCATTTCTTCGTCATCAACTACGAGTATCTTTTCCCCGGCCATAACTGCTCCTTAAATTCTGTCTCAAGTTTCAAGTCTCCCGCTTCGGGGTTTTCATCAACTTGTGAATACAAACAGGAGACCGATTCCTAACGTAACATTTTCCGCTACACCGGCAGATACACGCAAAAGGTGGATCCTTCGCCAACCCTGCTTTCGACCTCGATCCGGCCACCATGATTCTGAACGATCATGTAACTGATCGACAGGCCGAGACCCGTTCCTTCTCCTTCAAGCCGCGTTGTAAAAAAGGGGTCGAATATTTTGTCCAGTTGAGATTCAGGAATGCCGACTCCGGTATCAATGAACTCAACAACCACAACCTCTTTACCCGCAATACCCTTGTCATGCCGGCACCGGATCGTGAACGTGCCACCGCTCGGCATGGCGGAAAAAGCATTATTAATGAGGTTGACAAAGACGTTTTTCATTTCGTCGGGGTCAATCTCCACGGTCGGAAGTCCGTCCGGACATTCCGCTGTTATCTTGACATTTATCGGACGTGCCTGTCCGTTGATGAACTCCAGGGTGTCCTGAACGAGATTGCAGAGATCTGTCTTCACCAGGAGGGGGGGTCTCCGGCGGGCAAAGTCCAGAAGATTTTTCAGTATCTCTCGGGCGCGCAAAGTCTCATGCTCAATGGTCTTGAGGTGTTCCTTTTTGTCTGTCGGGATATCATCGGACTTGAGCAGCAGGCCGGTATACCCGAGAACGCCCGTAAGCGGGTTATTGACTTCATAAGCAATATTCGTAGCAAGCTCTCCGATGGCAGCCAGTTTGGCACTCTGTACAAGCTGCCGTTGAGACCGATGCAGGCTCTGTGTCATGGCATTGAAGGCCTCTCCCAGCTCACGGAATTCACTGCCGGGACTGTCATTGATGTCCACTCGGTGCTGAAGCTCTCCGCGTGAGATACGCTCTATTGCCTCATGCAGCTTCCTGAGCCTTCCATTGAGGCTTTTTACAAGAACAACTGTGGTCACGAGCGCAAGAAGAAATCCAAGCAGAAGCGTGCCGCACAGCACGGTCCGCACCTCACGAATGGTGGCCATCGTTTCCTGTGTCTTCTCCTGCAATCGGACATTTGCCGCGAAGGCCATGCCCTGGGTCATCGTAATAAGTTCCTGACCCAGATCCTGCGCTCTGCGTTCAAGCGCCGCTATCTTCGCAGGGTTCGCCGAGGCGGTTACGAGACGGCTGATCGCGGTCTTGTAATCGTTCGCCATATCGCGCATCCCGAGAAGCCCCTGCGTCAGCTCCGGCGTATGGTGGCATCCCACGCAGGAATCCATGACCTTGTCCATCTCCTGCACGTGGGCCACAAGCACGTCGACATCCCCGCCGTTTCGCGTCTTGTTACGGAGAACATTCGATTGAACCTGCTGAATGTGAATGATGAGATCTTCGCGCAGGATTTCCACCTGATGGAGCAGAATCAGACGGTCCATCCGCTGCGTCGTCTTGGTGATATAAACGGCGGCGATCAGACTTCCTATCAGGAAAATAAAGAGCAGCGAACCGAACCCTATGAAAATTCTTTTTTTCATTGAACGCTCTTGATCATCTGTTTTCGTAGCGGTATGTTTTAAGATTGATGCCTACCTGCGACGAAAGCTTATAGAGATACTCGTAATCACTGTCCCGCGTTTCAATAAAACCACGGGCGCCGAATCTTCGCAATGATTCTATCCCTTCATCGTTCTTAGCCATCTCGAGCAGAGCATGTTGGAGCGCGCTCTTGAGCTCCGGATCGAGGTTTTTGCGAACCGCAAGACAGTTCTGGGGAACAACGCCGGAGGCTGCAAGGATAACTATCTCCTTCTCAATCCGGGGATTCTCTGCGGTCATTTGGTCATAGATGGTATTCTTGGCCGCGCCGATGTCCGCTTCCTTGTTCAGCACCGCCAATACGGCGGCATCATGACTGCCGGCGAAAAAGCTTTCCCCGAGAAAGGCGTGCAGATTGGGAATACCATTCATCTTAAAGTAAGCCAGCGGAAACAGATAGCCGGCCAGTGTCGCACGTTCGACAAAAGCGAACCGTTTGCCTTTCATATCGGCGGCAGTACGAATGCCGCTATCCTTTCGTACGAAGATATAACCATGGTAGGTGGAAGATCCATCAAGGTTTATAGGCCTGGCAAGGGGTTCAACGCCAAGTTGATGGTGCGCCAGGGCATAGGTAAAGCTGCCGAAAAAGGCACCGTCCATCTTTTCATGTGTGAAGTGCTCTATAATATTACCATACCTGCTCAGGCTGGTAAAGTTAACCGTGATACCGAGTCTGTCGAATAGATACTTTTTAAGGACCTGATAGCGTTCTCGCTGGCGGAAGACATTCTGCTCAGGGATGAGCCCGATCAGAATCTCTTGCTGACCAAAGGCCTTTTCTTGACGGTGTTCTTGCTGCGATTTTTCGCACCCGGTCGCCAGCCCAGCCAAAACAATCAGCACAGCAAAAATTATCCTGTAACGTGTCATCGCCTTCTCCAGCTTAAATTTTTTGTTGTCGAGGCATCAATACCGGCCTTTTATGGAGCGGAAGGAAAACTTTAAACACCGTTCCCATCCCAACCTCGCTCTCAACCTCGATTCTGCCCCCGTGGTTCTGAACAATCCGATAGCTGATGGAAAGGCCAAGCCCGGTTCCGTCTCCATTTTCTTTCGTGGAGAAAAAAGGCTCAAAAATTTTTTTCAGGTTTTCCGGCAATATGCCGACGCCGGTATCGGCAAACTCTATCAGTGCCTCATGATGGCCAGCCGTGGCAAGACGTATTCGAAGGTCCCCGCCCCGCGGCATGGCTTGAAGCGCATTGTTGATGATGTTGATAAATACCTGCTTCATCTCGTTGGCATCGATGCTTACCAGAACGGGCGAATCGCTGTATTCTTCGTGTATTTTCACCGATGACGACTCGGCAGCACCCTGAACAAAAGCCGCCGTTTCCTTGAGCGGCAATACGATGTCGGACGGCCGCATCCATGACGCCTTCTGACGCGAAAAATCGAGAAGATTACGGATAATTTTTCTCACCCTCAGGGTTTCTTGTTCCATCATCCCCAAGACCCTCCTCGGGGAGTCTGGCAGATCAAGTGTTTTCAGAAGATGAGTCGTATAACCGAGGACGCTCGTAAGAGGATTATTGACTTCATGCGCCACATTTGCGGCCAGCTCTCCAATGGCCGCCATCTTGGTCGAATGCACCAACTGCTCCTGGGCGTTATGCAGCTCGCTCATTTTCCGCATCAGATCGGCATATAACGAGGCATTCTGCAGTGCGGCTCCGGCCAGGTTGGAAAATACAGTAAAGAGCCTGAGATCATGCTTGTCGAAACAGGTGCCACCTTTTTTGTTCACGACGGTCAGCAAACCCGTCATCGTATTCGACGACCAGAGTGGGACTATCATAATGCATTTGATACCGAGAGATTTCATAACGTTGCTATCAAGCCGGAAATCGGACTGCGCATCCGAGATGAGAAGCGGCGTTCCATAGCAGGCGAGCCAGTTGTAGATTCCGCCTCCCTCCAGAGGCATATCCATGTCCTTCAGTGCTTTCGCCTTGCTCCCATATACTCCCACATATTTTAGCATTCGGACATTACTGTCAACGATTGCCACAGAGGTCGTATCCGCCCTTACAAGGTCTTCTGCCCGTGCCGCAATCTTGACGAGTATCGCTTCGAGATCGAGGCTTTCCATAAGATCGAGTCCAGAGGTGTGGAGGATGAACAGATCCTTGTTGCCGCGTGAGAGACTGAGTTCCCGCTGCTTCAAGGCGAGCGCCATCTGATTAAACGCACGACCGAGCTTACTGATCTCATCTCTGCCTATGACAGGAAGCGGGGAGTCCCAATTCTGCTGGCTGAGCTTTTCAACTGCATCACTGAGTTGCAGGATAGGCTTGGTAATACCCAAAGCAATAATCTGGCTGAACGCCATACCCACGAGGAAGATACCGAGCAGGGCAATAACGGCTTGCCTCGTGATCCCGAATAATTTTTTTTCGTATCTTTGGCCGGAGATGCCGACGCGAACAAAGCCTACTCGGTCACGCCCTCGAAGAACAGACAGCGTGAGATCATAGACCCCTGAAGGCTTCAACAAAAAAAGGGGGCTTTGGATATGTTTCCCTTCCGGACTGAGCATTGCATCGGTCAATACCGTCCGGGTGCCGGACGGGAGTGTGTAGAAAAAAGGGCCGCTATTACTATATATCTCTGTAGCGCTGCTCCCGGCCAGGAATTCCCCATTATGGTTATATACCATGATGTAGAGCAGGTCGCCCCCGTACGGGTCTTCATTCGCAACAAAATGGGATTTCAGCTTTTTGATCAACTCGATTTTACTGCCGGTGACAATGTCATCAACAGTCAATGCAGAAAAATCTTTGGCCTCATGCAATGCTTTTCCTCGGATTTCAGCATCAAGCGCTGTTTTCTCCTGCCAGAAAAAGAAAGCACCGACCAGCATGGCTACCAGAAGAAGTGCAGCAGACATAAAAAACGATACCCTGCATCCAACGCTCCCCCACCGCCGGGCGGTGGCACGATGAATCCAAGCTGATAGGATAGAGAGTATATTTTTTGTATCCGCCATAGAACACGCCATTTCGTAAATTATTTTATAGTAACATAAAAGCAACCTCCTGTAAACGCAATAAAAAAAGGCAAGGGTAATCCCTTGCCTCATCACAGCTTCGTCTATAATTCGGGAATCAATGCCGGGAACAAATAATATCTAGTATCTTGCTCGCCTATTGCACCCAACAACAGCAGATACTCTGTTACGAAATCTTGGCTTTTTTAGTTTCCTTGGATCCTGCGCCTTCTTTTTTCTGGCGTTCGACCAGTTCGATAACAGCCATCGGAGCAGCATCTCCTGACCTGGTCCGTGTCAGCACAACTCTTGTGTATCCCCCACTTCGAGCCGCAAAGCGCGGCGCGATCTGCGTAAACAACCCACTCACCACCATTTCATCATTGATGAAGCTGAGCGCCTGGCGACGCGCGTGTAAATCCCCCCGCTTGGCAAGCGTGATCATTTTTTCGGCCAGGGGGCGAATTTCCTTGGCTTTCGCGACGGTGGTCTCAATCTTTTCGTTTTTGAGCAGTGACGTAACGAGCATTCTGAGCAACGCCTTCCGGTGGCTCGTATCTCTTCCAAACTGCCTGCCTGCGCATCCATGTCTCATATCAGCATCCTTCTCTTACCGGTAATTGTATTATGCCTCGCTCGGTTTTTCCGCCAGCAGCCTTCTGGCCTCGGCAACGATTTTATCATCAACCTTCATCCCCAGTGAAAGGCCCATCTCGGCGAGAATCTCTTTAATTTCATTCAAGGATTTCCTGCCGAAATTCTTGGTTTTGAGCATCTCGCTCTCGGTCTTCTGCACCATTTCCGCAATCGTCTCAATACCGGCGTTTTTCAGACAGTTTGCCGCCCGGACGGAGAGCTCCAGCTCATTCACACTGCGAAGAAGGTTCTCGTTGAATGAAGGGGCCTTTTTGATCTCCTCCTCCATGGCCGGAATCTCTTCTTCTTCCTCGGGCAGGTGAATAAAAATTGAGAGATGGTCCTTCAACAGTTTCGCGGCGTGAGCCACGGCATCGTCGGGACGGATGCTTCCATCGGTCCATACTTCGAGGACGAGCTTATCGTAGTCCGTCTCCTGGCCCACCCGGGCGTTCTCCACCTTAAAGTTGACCTTCCGGATCGGCGAGAAGATGGAGTCGATCGGAATAACGCCGATCGGCTGCCCTGCCTCCTTGTTCTTGTCCGAAGCAACGTAGCCCCGGCCTCGGCGGGCACGCATTTCAACCTCAAGCTTTCCGTTTTTGTCAATCGTGGCCAGGTGAAGCTCAGGGTTCAGTATCTCCACCTCGGCATCGGCCTCAATATCTTTTGCCGTTACCGCACCCGCCCCCTTGGCCTTGAGCGTGAGCGTCTTGGATTTGTCGGTATGGAGCTTAAGCCTTATTTCCTTCAAGTTGAGAATCAAGTCGGTGGTGTCTTCAATAACACCGGGTATACTCGAAAATTCGTGCTGCACTCCGGCAATTCTCAGCGACGTAATTGCCGAACCTTCAAGCGACGACAGAAGCACCCGGCGCAGCGAATTTCCAAGGGTGGTCCCAAAACCGCGCTCCAGCGGTTCAGCAATAAATTTCCCGTACGTATCGGTTATTTTTTTTGGATCATACTGTAGTTTTTTGGGCATCTGGAAATCTTTGGCTTTTTTGAGCATTATTCCTCCATAGCGGAGTGAAAAAACTTTTTAAGAGACTGTTATGATAAGACCTGCGGGCACCGCATCCCTGCGGGCGCCGATCAGTCTCCTGAAGTGATGTACTTATGGTGCCCGGGGCTACTTAGAATAGAGCTCGACCACCAACTGCTCTTTAACCGTCGGCATCGTCGATTCATCCCTGGCCGGCAATGCCAGCACCTTGCCCTTGAACTGTGCTTTATCGATCTCGATCCAGCTTGGGAAGCCGCGCTTCTCCACTGCGGCAAGCGTTTGTTGTATTTGAGCGATGCTTCTGCTCTTTTCGCGCAGTTCTACGACATCTCCCGCTTTGAGCAAGTACGAAGGGATATTGACCTTTCTCCCATTCACGAGCAGGTGCCCGTGCCGTACCAGCTGCCGCGCCTCTTTCTTGGCTCCGGCAAACCCCATACGCTGTACAACGCTGTCAAGCCTGCGCTCCAAGATCTGCAGCAAATTGTCGCCGGTAACGCCCTTCATGCGCTCCGCCTTCTCGAAGTAGCCGCGGAACTGACGTTCGAGAACCCCGTAAATACGACGGATTTTCTGTTTTTCCCTAAGTTGTAAACTGTACTCAGAGTGTTTTATGCGTCCCTGACCATGCTGCCCCGGCGGATAGCTCCGCCTCGTAATGCCGCATTTGTCCGTATAGCAACGCTCGGCCTTCAAAAAGAGCTTTACGCCTTCCCTCCTGCAGAGCTTGCAGACTGAACCTATATACCGTGCCAAGTGATTCCTCCGTTTCTCGCTTTGCGAGAATTGTAAAGTGAAAATTGTAAGCTTAAAACCTTAGTGAACAAAGCGAACTGTTTTATTCATGAGTCCTTCTGCATTTTTCAATCTGCAATTTTCAATTTCCAATTCGCCATTCACAGAATTCGCTTTACACCCGTCTTCGTTTCGGCGGCCTGCACCCGTTGTGAGGGATGGGCGTTACATCCTTTATCGCTACAATTTCAAGTCCCGCTGCCTGAATTGAGCGGATAGCCGACTCACGGCCAGTACCCGGACCTTTGACGTAGACCTCTACCTGTCTCATGCCCTGCTCCATGGCTTTTTTTGCAGCGGTCTCAGCAGCAAGCTGTGAGGCGAACGGCGTGCTCTTCCGTGATCCCTTGAAGCCCTTATTGCCGGCGCTCGACCACGTAATAACGTTTCCTGCGGTATCCGTGATCGTGACAATGGTATTGTTAAACGATGCATGGATATGCGCAATTCCACTGGCCACGTTCTTTCTCTCTTTGCCCTTCTTGGCCATCATTCCTCCTCATTGAAATACACCGGATACCGCTCCCTGCTTACCCGGCGGCATCCACCTCAACACCGAGCGTATTACTTCTTCGCCAGCGTTTTTTTCTTGCCCCTGCCCGACATCGCGGATTTCTTCGGTCCTTTTCGCGTTCTCGCGTTCGTCTTCGTTCTCTGTCCCCGCGCCGGCAACCCCCTGCGATGCCGGAGTCCGCGGTAGCTGCCGATGTCCATCAAACGCTTGATGTGCATCGTAATATCCCTCCGGAGATCGCCTTCCACCGTATAGTCGCGGTCAAGAATAGCACGTATCTTTACGATATCGGATTCGGTAATATTCCCGCTCTTGGTGGTAGGCTCAATCCCCGCCTCCGAAAGAATCTTTTTTGCTGATGTCGGACCTATGCCGTAGATATAGGTAAGACCGACTTCTATTTTTTTGTCTTTCGGCAAATCAACACCGGCAATTCGTGCCACATTTCCTCCTATGAATCACGCGAAAGACGACGGACGACCGACCGCTTCGCATGCTTGGACGAGAGACGCTTTTTTGTCCCTCATCTCTCGTTCTTTTATGTTTTTCTATCCCTGACGCTGTTTATGGCGTGCATTCTCGCAGATAACACGCACAATGCCTTTGCGGCGAATGATCGAGCATTTAGGACAAATTTTTCGTACTGATGATCGAACTTTCATAATTACTTCCATCCCGTTTAATGTATTTTTTTGACCTGCATCCCGGCATTATTTGAACCGGTAGGTAATCCTGCCTCGCGTCAGATCATAGGGAGTGAGCTCGACCGTTACCTTGTCTCCCGGCAGTATCTTAATAAAGTGCATCCTCATCTTGCCTGATATGTGAGCGAGTATCTTATGGCCGTTTTCTATCTCTACGCGAAACATGGCATTGGGGAGTGTTTCCAGAACCGTGCCTTGTACTTCTATGGAATCTTCTTTAGCCATATCCTCTCTAATTTTCTCACTGTTGTAGCGCGTTGGCCACCGGCAATATGCTCTTACTTCTGGGTCAGTACCCACGGACCTTCCGGCATCACTGCCAGGGTATGTTCAAAGTGGGCCGAGAGGCTTCCATCGACGGTCACCGCCGTCCAGCCATCCTCCTTTACCACCGTTGCGCTGCCGCCCATATTGACCATCGGCTCTATGGCGAATACCATGCCGGACTTTATTTTCGGCCCTTGTCCCCGCTCGCCGAAGTTCGGGATCTGGGGGTCCTCATGCAAATTCCGTCCGATGCCATGCCCTACAAATTCCCGAACCACCGAGTAACCGTTCGATTCGACATGACGCTGTACGGCTGAGGAGATATCGTAAAGCCGTTTCCCCGGCAGCGCTATTTCTATCCCCTTATACAGCGCTTCTTCCGTTATCTTGATCAGACGCTCTGTTTCCGGAGTCACCTTGCCGACGGGAAAGGTCTTTGCCGCATCACCATAAAAACCCTCGACAATGGCCCCCACATCCACACTGAGGATATCGCCCTCTTTGAGGATAACATTCCTCGAGGGGATGCCGTGCACGACCTGGTCGTTCAGGGACGTGCATAATGTCTTTGGGTATCCGCGATAGCCCTTGAATGCCGGCTGGGCCTTCGATGACACGATTATCTTCTCGGCAAATTCATCCAGGGCCAAGGTAGTAATACCCGGTCTGATCAGATCGCGGATGTCGTCTAAAACAGTTGCGACGATCAGGCAGGCCCTGCGTATTTTTTCTATCTCCTGACGGGACTTAAGGATAATCATGGGACAAAAGGACGATCAACGCCTGCCCTTGACTGAAGCGCCCTTCAGGAAACCTCCGTAATGCCGCTGTATCAAATGAGACTCTATCTGCGATACCGTATCGAGTGCGACGCCGATCACGATGAGGAGCGACGTTCCGCCGAAATAAAAGGGCACATTAAAAGTCTTGTAGAAGATATCCGGCAGCACGCAGACTGCCGACAGATAAAGCGCCCCGCCCAGCGTAATGCGCGTGAGCACGCGATACAGGTAATCGGAAGTCTTCTTGCCAGGCCTGATTCCCGGGATAAAGCCGCCGTATTTTTTCAAATTATCCGCTATGTCCACGGGGTTAAAAACGATTGCCGTATAAAAATACGCAAAAAATACGATCATTAACACGTACACCGTCGTATACAGCGGCCTGCCTGGTGAAAGCTGTTGGGCGATCGAATGTATCCAGCCTATCTGGGCAAACCCGGCGATCGTCGCCGGGAACAGCAGAATCGAGGACGCGAAAATCGGGGGAATCACGCCGGCCGAATTGATCTTGAGCGGCAAGTGCGTGCTCTGTCCCTTGTATATCTTCCTGCCGACCATCCGCTGTGCGTACTGAACAGCGATCTTTCTCTGTCCCCGCTCCATGATGATAATGGCCGCCACGACCGCAACAATCAGGGCGATGATGATAAAGACCATGAAATACGCAATTTCACCCGACCTGACAAGCCCGATGGTGTTCGATACTGCCCGGGGAAAACCAGCGACAATGCCGGCAAAGATAATAAGCGATATGCCGTTGCCGATCCCGCGTTCGGTTATTTGTTCGCCAAGCCACATGATGAAGGTCGTTCCCGCGGTCAGCGTGATCATGGTGAGAATACGGAACGACCATCCCGTAGACTGGACGAACGCGCCGTCTCCCATCTTTTCGATGCCGACCGCCATCCAGAAGGATTGGAAGCCGGAGATCAGAACGGTCCCGTACCGGGTATATTCGGTAATCTTCTTGCGGCCCGCTTCACCCTCCTTTGCCAGCGCCTGGAGCCGCGGTATTACGACCGTAAGAAGCTGGAGCACGATCGAGGCCGTAATATAAGGCATGATGCCGAGTGCGAAAATCGTGACCCGCGACAGCGCTCCGCCAGAGAACATGTCAAAAAATCCCATCAGGCCTCCAGCGGCCTGGTGCAGATACTGGCTGAGCGCTTCGCCTTTAATCCCCGGGGTCGGGATATGCGCTCCGATACGATATACGGCAAGCATCAAAAGCGAAAAAAAAATGCGTTTCCTGAGCTCGGGGATGTTGAATATATTCTTTATACCGGAAAACACCTGTTAAATCACCTCGGCCTTTCCGCCGGCGGCCTGAATTTTCTCCACGGCGCTCTTGCTGAATTTATGCGCGCGCACGGTCAGTTTGGCCTTCAACTCACCCATACCGAGTACCTTGAGTCCATCTTTCATATCATTGATTAGGCCCTTCTGTTTGAGCATCTCGGGTGTCACGGGGTCAACGCCGCTCACCGTGGCGAGGTCGTCGAGGTTCACGATGGCATATTCCTTGCGAAATATGTTGGTAAAACCTCTTTTCGGAATTCTGCGCTGAAGGGGCATCTGGCCGCCTTCAAAGCCGGCTCCCTTCACGCCGCCGGAACGCGCCTTCTGTCCTTTGTGTCCTTTTCCAGCGGTCTTGCCGGAACCGGAACCGACCCCTCTGCCGACCCTTTTAGCTTTTTTTGTCGCCCCTTTTGCGGGCTTCAGATCTTCTAATCTCATAGTTTACTCGCTTCGCTGACTACTCGTAATTTTATACTCGTGTTGAAATGTTGACGCCGTTATGCTTCTTCCACCTTAATGAGGTGAGAAACCTTATTGATCATTCCGCGTATCTGCTGCGTATCCAGGCGAACGACTGAATGGTTAAGTTTCCTGAGGCCCAGTCCGGTCAAAACCGCCTTATGCTTCCCCAGTCGTGCGATCCCGCTCTTTACCAGTGTTATTTTAAGTTTTTTCGCATCAGAATTTGCCATGCCTATCCAAGCTCCTCTACGGACCTGCCCCGAAGCGCTGCCACTTGTTCGGCGCTCCTCAATCTGGTCAATCCATCAATCGTAGCGCTGACGACGTTATGCGGGTTGCTGGATCCGAGAGATTTACAAAGCACGTTCCGCACGCCGACGACTTCCAGCACCGACCTGCTCGCACCGCCCGCAATCAAACCAGTGCCTTCCGATGCCGGCTTGAGCAAAACTTTTCCGGCGCCGTAGTGTCCGAGTATTTCGTGGGGAATCGTGTCTCCCTTCAGGGATACGAGGACCATGTTCTTCTTGGCCCGCTCCACCGCCTTTTTGATGGCAACCGGCGCTTCAGCTGCCTTGCCCTTACCCACGCCGATTTTGCCCTTGCCGTCGCCGACGACCACAAGGGCGGTGAAGTTGAAGCGTTTGCCGCCCTTGACCACCTTGGCCACCCGGTTCAGGTAGACCAGTTTATCTTTCAGGCCGTCGCCCTCTTCTGCATCTTTATGGTATCGCTCTGCCAATGCCGCCTCCGAAATAACTACCCCTTACTAAAAATTCAGGCCCTTTTCACGCGCCGCATCCGCAAGCGCCTTGATACATCCGTGATACTGGTATCCACCGCGGTCGAACACGACGTGTTTGATGTTTTTGCCCAGAGCCCGCTCTGCGATGTTGGCACCCACCTTCTTGGCCGCCTCAACATTCCCGCAGTGCTTCAAGTCGGCAGTAACCGTCTTCTCGGCCGAGCATGCTGCAATAATGGTCCTGCCGACCGTGTCGTCTATGAGCTGCGCATAGATATGACTGAGGCTTTTATAGACACTCAGCCTCGGCTTCGCCGCCGTACCGAACACCTTCTTGCGTATTCTCTCATGCCTGCTTTGTTTGGCCTTCAGCTTGCTTTGTGCCACGTTCACTCTCCATTGTGTATCAGCTCTTGTGACTCACTGCCCATGAAGGAGCTATGAGCCATCAGCTACGAGCTTTCTATTTTCCGCCTTTGCCGGCCTTACCTTCTTTGCGATGAATGACCTCGGTGCTGTACTTGATACCTTTGCCCTTATACGGCTCAGGCTTCTTCAGGCTTCTGAGGTTTGCCGCCATCTGGCCGACGAGCTGTTTGTCGATACCTTTCAGCGTGATTTGCGTCTGCTTGGCATCAACTGTCGCTTTGATTCCCTGGGGCAGGGGATAGACGATCGGATGCGAGAAGCCGAGGCTGAGCATCAGGTTTGTCCCCTGCGCTGCGGCCTTGAAACCAACGCCGGAAATATCGAGGGTTTTTTCATATCCCTTGCTGACACCAGTCACCATATTGGCGATCAGGTTCCTCGTCAGCCCATGAAGCTCACGGTAGAGCTTTTGTTCAGATGGCCGCTCAACCACAAGCTTGTTATTATCTTTTTTCACGGTGAGCTTCGGATTCACGGACTGGCTAATCTCTCCCAGCGGCCCCTTGACCGTAACTTTCCCGGTCTCGAGTTTTGCCTCGACCCCGGACGGCATTTCTATCGGTTTTTTACCAACCCTTGACATGACAGCTCCTAAAATCCTAAAAGGACGATTTCGACGAACCCAAAGACTGCACTTACCATACGTGACAGAGCACTTCTCCGCCCACGTTATCTTTCTTTGCCTGCTTACCTG
>OBLJ01000030.1_pt1 | contig 14863 bp, 15 predicted proteins | sample 2433971 | NCBI WGS metagenome assembly OBLJ01 (sample SAMEA2468440, study PRJEB22500) | soil metagenome | biome: Glassland; feature: Farmland; material: Clay | place: Australia | collected 2013-01-31 | depth 0.55 m
GGTCTGACGTCGGCTGAAGCGACGTGTTATGCATATTTGAAGTGATTCTTGCCAAGGTACTTCAGGCGCTCTTCTTTTGACATTGAGTCGAGCTTCTCGGCCTGAAGTTTTGTCTCTCGCAGAAAATCTACGGCCAACTCCCAATAAGGCTCCGCCTTCTCGCGATCAGTTAGGTTCGGATATATTTGTTTCGCAAACCACCCGATCATATACGCGTTGATCGATTTCGGGGCGCCGCCTGCATTATGAAGCAGTGCGATATGCTCGCAAGTCGAAAGAAACTCGTTGAATCTGACTTCCATTTCATGATTTTCCAGGTCGCGCTTATACGTTCCCGCCTCCATCGCTTTCACGTTTGCTCGGCAGTAGCCGTCCGGCTCGAAAAGCTTACTGTGGCAGTCCCAGTATCTCAGCGCGTTGTCAATTGAACGCTGTCGACTTTGGGCAATAGAGTTAAGGATGTAAACCGTTACTGCTGCAACCACGCCGATGATCGTGAATATGTGCGACCAATCTTGGAGCGTAAGTGTCTTGATGTATTCCCACAGGGCTCATCCTCTGATTGTTGTTTTAAAGGCATAACGTATTTTAGACAGATTCTATGAATTCCGTACTAGACAGATTCTGCCTAGATCACTATAAATATATACACCTACGCAACGGACCTGCCAGGGAGCCTCAGAAATGGACAACAAATCAATTCGCCGTTTCACCGCCCATTCCCCTTCTCACCAGCGCCCGCCGAACAGCGACATCCGATCCATCGCCGAGCTCGACTGGGACCTATATCACCAGAAGCTGTTGAGTCATAACATAAAACAAAACGCCAAACGATGGTATGCGTTTCGCGTGGAATCACTGCTCAAGACCTATCCTGGGAAACGTTTAGCGGAATTGCAGGCGCAGGATGTAGGAAATTTCCTACAAACAACGATGAGTAATCCCGCACTCAAGGATTGGCAGGCGTTGCAGGTAATCGACGCTATACAGATTCTATGCACTGAAGTACTAGACAGAAACCGTTTCGCTTCCGTCCCGTGGGACGACTACCGCCTTGGCGTCAAGACCATCGAGCCCACGCATGCGACCCTTGCCCGCGAGTCGGTCACCGGACCCGATGGCGGACCGAGATTCGTAAAACCGCGAGAGGGTCGAATGGCGGAAGTGTTTGCGCAATTCCGGCCCGAAATGGAGCGGTTTCTCGTGGAGATTCGTGCGCGAAACTATTCCATACGCACCGAGCAGAGTTACGAGCAGTGGATATTGCGACTGCTTTCGCGTCATCGCGACATGAAGGCTCAGCAACTCGGCGGTCTTCACATCAAGGCTTTCGTCGACGATCTGGTGGTGCGGCGCAATGTCTCGGCCAGCACCCGCAATCAGGCGCTGAGCGCTCTGCTGTTCTTTTATCAGCACGTATTGCAGAAGGATACCGGCGACCTTGGCGACATTGCACACGCCAAGCGGCCGAAGCGTCTGCCGGTCGTGCTGACTCGCGCCGAGACGCTCGCGCTGCTCAATGGGCTGCACGGCACGACCTGGCTGGTGGCGGCCCTTCTGTATGGCGCGGGCTTGCGGCTGATGGAGTGCGTGCGCCTGCGGGTGATGGATATCGACTTCGGTTACGGACAGATCACGGTGCGACAAGGCAAGGGCGGCAAGGATCGTATCGTGCCGCTGCCTGGTCGCTGCGTCGAACCGCTGCGGGAGCATCTTGTCGCGGTCAAGGCGCTGCATGAAGAGGATATCGCCGCGGGCCACGGCGAAGTATTTCTGCCCGACGCCCTGGCCCGCAAGTATCCAGGGGCGCCACGGGAGTGGCGCTGGCAGTACGTGTTTCCCTCATCGCGCCTTTCGGTCGATCCGCGCACCGGGATAACACGTCGGCACCATCTGCATGAGACCGGGGTGCAGAAGATGATCAAAACGGCCTCGCAGCGGGCCGACATCGACAAGCGGGTCAGTGTGCACGCCCTTCGCCACTCCTTCGCCACCCATCTGCTGGAGGATGGCTATGACATCCGCACGGTGCAGGAGCTGCTCGGGCACGCGGACGTCTCCACCACGATGATCTACACCCACGTGCTGAATCGCGGCGGGCATGGCGTTGTGAGTCCGCTGGATCGCTGAATGCACTTCCGAACGGGTATCCAGTTCAACGATGAAAATCCCGACTCTCACCAAGACGCAACGATCGCCAAGCGCTCGGGAATTGGAGCTTTCTCGACGCTCTTAGCGTCTTGGCTAGAATTTTTTTGCCGCTTAACATCTCTACCGACGCATCAGTCAAACGCCAATCACTCCCCCTGCAAGGCCGGGGAATTACCTCGCTTACTTACTCCTTCAACCCCGCAGCCAGATCCGGATAACGCAGTGAGACTCCCAGCTCATCCAGCATGCGCCGGTTGTCCATGCGCCGCGATTCGGTGAGATAGGAGAGCATGGCCGGACTGAGCCTCTGCTGCGCCTCGACCATGGTGATCGCGGGCGGGCGAGGAATGCCGAAGCGATCGGCGACGGCGTAGAAATACTGCGTCATGGTGCCGTCGGTGCCGTCGGATACGTTGTAGATGCGGTCGGCGCCGCCGCGCTCGGCGGCGGCGACGCAGACGGCGGCGAGGTCGTCGGCGTGGATGCGGTTGGTGTAGCCGCACTCCTCTTCGCGCAGCACCAGCATGCCTTTGCGCAACCGCTCCAGCGGCCAGCGGCCCGGCCCGTAGATGCCGCCGACGCGCAGGATCGCCACCGGCACCTTGTTTTCCCGGCCCCACGCCCGCAATGTCTGTTCAGCATCCAGGCGCCGGCGGGCCCGATCGGTAGCGGGCGACGGCGCCGTCTCCTCGTCTACCCTGTCCCCGCCGTGATCTCCGTACACTCCGCTGGTGCCGATATAGACGACCCGCGTCGGCCGCATGGTCATCGCGGCGACGAATGCCCGCATTCGTCCGTCCTCCCGTCCCTGCGGCGGCGGCGGCGCGAAGTAGTAAACGACGGCGCCGACGAGCGGCAGGGCACACAGGGATTCCGGCCGATCGAGGTCGCCGGGCGTCGGGATGACGCCCGCGGCGCGCAGCCGCGCGGCGCTCGCCGCGCTGCGCGCCAGGGCACCGACCGGCACGCCGCGCGCCTGCCACAGGTGCGCGACGCGGAGTCCGATGTCGCCGCAGCCGACGATAAAGATCGGTTTCACGGTTCTCCTCCGGGGCGAATTAGCCGATAATCGGTTGTTTTTTCGTTAAATCAAGAACAATTAGGCAAGGTACAACTCATGAGTTTCAAAGTCCACGTCGAGCCCAGCGGCCACCAGTTCAGCGTCGAGGAGGGGGAGTCTGTTCTCGATGCCGCGTTGCGCCAGGGCATCGCCTATCCCTACGGCTGCCGCAACGGTTTCTGCGGCGCCTGCAAGTCCAAGCTGGTGAGCGGCAGCGTCGACTACGGCGACGAGGAGCCGGGCGCCCTCAGCGAAGAGGATCTGGCGGAGGGGATGACGCTGTGTTGTGTCGCCAAGCCCACCTCGGACCTCACCCTCGAGGTCCACGAGCTGAGCGCAGAGGAGGATATGCCGGTCAAGAACATGCCGACCAAGGTGGCGCGGCTGGAGAAATTCAGCGAGCAGGTGATGGGCCTGTGGCTCAAGCTGCCGGACAGCGAGCGGCTGCAGTTCCGCGCCGGCCAGTACGTCAACTTCGTGCTCAAGGACGGCAGGACGCGCGCCTTCTCCCTCGCCACCGCACCCCACGACGACGATTTCCTTGAGTTCCACATCGGCCTGATCCGCGGCGGCCGTTTCACCGAACAGCTGTTCGGCGGGATGAAGGAGAAGGACATCGTGCGCATCGAGGGGCCGTTCGGCAGCTTCTTCCTGCGCGAGGAGTCGGAGCGTCCGATCCTGCTGTTGGCCACCGGCACCGGCTTCGGCCCGGTGAAGGCGATCATCGAGCACGCGCTGGCCGAGGGGATTCAGCGTCCCATTTATCTTTACTGGGGCGCCCGCACCAAGGCCGGACTCTATATGCACGACAAGGCGTCGCGCTGGGATCATGGATACAAGAACGTCCACTACCGTCCGGTGCTGTCGCGCTCGGCGCCGGAGGATCAATGGGAGGGGCGCACCGGCTACGTGCAGGAGAAGGTGCTGGAGGAGCTGCCGAACATCGCCGAGTTCGACGTCTACGCCTGCGGCCTGCCGGAGATGGTGCTCACCGCGCGCAAGCTGTTCGTCGAGCGCGGCCTCGACCCGGAGCACTGCTACTCCGACGCCTTCGAATGGGCAAAGGATTGACTTCGTAGGCGCGGCTGCGCTGCGATGGTTGTGCGCCATCGGACGTCGCTATCGCGGCGCAGCCGCTCCTACAGGGGACGGGTAACGCTGGGGCGCTGCGATGGTTGTGCGCCATCGGGGGTCGCTATCGCGGCGGAGCCGCTCCTACGGGGGACGGGTCACGCTGGGGTGCTGCGATAGCAGGGAACAGGTGACGCCGGGTTCCGGGTTTGGTTTTTCGGAACCCGGAACCGCTACTTGTTGGCCCGATTCGCCAGCGGGAAGCGCCGCAAGGGCACGACCGGCCCCGCCTTGCCTTCGCCGGTCGCCGCGACCAGGCCTTTGCGGTAGTAATCGCGGGAGGCTTCCTCCTCGCCCAGGCGCTCCAGCAGTTCCGCCAGTACGCGATAGGTTTCCGGCCGCGCCTCCATGCCGACGCTCGCCTCCAGATAGGAGCGCGCCTTGCCCCACAGTTCGGCCCGCACTGCGAGCCGCCCGAGGGTCAGCAGCAGTATCGCATGACGCTCGTGGCGCTTGAGCCACTCCTCCGCCGTGTTCAGCTGCTGGGTGGCATTCTTGCTTTCGACCAGGCCGTAGAGCCGCACCAGTTCCGCGTCCCATTCGCGCCGGATCGCCTCGCGCAGCAGCTCTTCCGCCTCGTCGCCGCCCTTGAGCGCCGAGAGGCCCTGCACGTAGACCCCCAGCAGCGACGGTTGTTGGCGCAGCGCCCGCGGCACCCGCTCCCACAACGCATGCAGCTGTTTCAACTTGCCTGTTTGTTGTGCGCCGGTCAGCAGCACGCCGAAGGCCTGACGCTCAAGCTGATCCGCCGCGCTCTCTTCCAGCACCTTGCGCTTGCGCAGCTCCGGCAGCAGGGCCAGCAGGTCGTTCCAGCTGCCGAGCCGTTCGTAGAGTTGTTGCAGCAGTTGCAGCACATGGGCATTCTTCGGCGCCACGCTGTGCAGGTGCATCACGGTCGCCAAAGCCTGCTCCAACTGCCCGCCGACCATCTGCAACTCGGCCTGGGTCACGCCGATCGCCAGCTCGGCTCCGGGCACTACGCGATGCGCCATCGACAGGTAGTGATCGCGCCGCGTCTCTTCGTCCTGCTCCTGGGCGGCACGGGCGGCGGCCAGATAGTTGAGCAGCGGCGTCTCGCTCTTGTCGACTTGGCGCGTCAGCTCCCGTTCGGCCTTCTGCCACTGGCCCTCGGCCAGCAGGGTCATGCCGCGCACGGTGGAGCGTTGCGCCCGCACGGCGCGCCGCTCGCGGCGCCAGGCCCGCAGCCGCCGCGGCAGTGCATAGGAGGCGACAACCAGGCGAATCGCCGCATACAGCAGCAGGAAACCGACCACCAACGCCACCACGAGCAGCGTCAACGAGCTTTCGACGCTCCACTGGCCGTAGTTGATCAGCACGTAACCCGGATCGTTATGCGCCACCAGGCCGACGCCGACCGCCAGCACCAGCAGGCCGAGAAGGTAGAACAGATATCTCATGGCCGCCCACCCTTGGCGGCGCTCTTCTGCTTGGCGCCGATCTGTTCGAGCGACGCGCGCAGCAGCCGCAGCGATGCGCCGATGGAGGGCAACGGCGGCGCGATGTCGGTGGCGGCCAGCCGCGCCAGCGTCTCATGTGCCGCCTTGGTGGCGGCGGCATCGCCGTCGAAGTATTGGGTCAGCCATGCGTCCGCCTCCTGCAACGCACTGCGATAGACCTGACGATCCCCCTGCAGCAGCGCAAGCCGCGCCGTCTGCAACTTGAGGCGCAGATTCTGCCGCAGCAGGTCGCGCTGGTCGGGCGTCAACAGCGGCAGCTTGCCCGCCTCATGATGGCGCACCACCACCAGGCTGCGCATGTCGGCCCACAGCGACGCGACGAAGGCGCGCCAGCCGTGACTGACCGCCAACGGCGCCAGCGGCGCGGCCACCGGGCGCGGCGCACCCGCGATGGGCAGCGTATCCACCGACTTCGCGAGGGAGGTCAGCGCGAGGCTGAGGCCGTCCACATCCACCTGCGGCACGGCACGCAGCGCCTGCAACTCGTCGCTGATCTTGGCCCGCACCGGCGTCAACAGCGGGTCACCCAGGGACGCCAGGCGCTGATCGGCGGCGCCCAATGCCGCGATGGCGCCGGCCACGTCCTGCTCCAGTTGCAGGCGACGGTTGCCCATCTCCAGCAGATATTCGGCCTCGGCCAGCACCCACGCCTCACGATTGCGGCCGAGACGCTGGTTGACGTCGGCCAGGGCGCCGGTCAAATCCTGCTGCCCCTTGTCCAGCGCGGTAAGCCGGTTGCCGGCCTGATCCAGCTGGTCGGCCAGCATCTTTTGCACCGCGTCGACATTGCTCAGCCTATTCGCCAGCTGTTGCTGCATCTGCGCGTTGTCGTCGCGCTGCTGCTGCAACTGAGTCCACAACCAGTAGCCGCCGCCATAGGCGCCCAGTGCCAGCAACAATGCAACAATGCCCAGAGCGCGCCCGCCATGGCGGGCGGACGCCGCCTTCGCCGTCGGCTTGGCGGCCGTCTTCCCAGCGGCCGCGGTCTTGGCCGCCTCCCTGTCGTTCTGCGGATTCTTGTCGTGCTTTTCGTGCTCGCTCATCGCCCTTCTCCCGGGTCGTTCTCACGTTCGCTCGCCCAGCGGGCCACCGCTTCCACCAGCCCCTGGTCGCTTGCCTCGCGCGCCACCAACGCCGGTTGCGAAAATCCCAAGGTATGCGCCAGCGCCGCGGTGCGCTCGCTCACCGTCACCAGCGGCAACCGCCGCAGCCGCATACCGCTCTCATCTCCGGCCAATTCCAACAGATTTCGCAAACCCTCGCTGCTGGTGACCGTCACAATATCCACCTCGCCGCGCGCCAGCCGCGCCGCCAGCGCCGCGCCATCCGCCGCCGGGGCCACCCGGCGATAGACCTCGGCGTACTCCACCGCGGCGCCGCGGCCGCGCAGCGTGTCGGCCAGCAGTTCGCGTCCGTCTGCGCCGCGAAAGATGGCGATACGCCAGCCGGCGATCGCCTGCAACTGAGGCAGCGCCAGCAGCGCCTCGCTGTCGTAACGCTCGGGCGGCACCCAATCGGGTTCGCGTCCGAGCCGCTCGCGCAGCGCACGCGCCGTAGCGGCGCCCACCGCGGCAATGCGCAGCTGCGGCGGCACCGCACCGAGCTGCGTCTCTATCAGATCGAGCCCATGCTCCACCGCGTTGGCGCTGATGAAAATTGCCAGTTTATATTGCGCCAGCCGCGCGATCAGCGCCAGCGCCGGCGCGCTGTCGCGCGGCGCCGCGATGGCCAACACGGGAAAACGGATGGCGCAGCCGCCGGCCGCTTCGATCAGGGCACACAGGGGCTCAGCCTGATGGTCGGGGCGCGTTACCAGCACCCCGGCGCCGCGCAACTCAGGCCTTGCCATAGACCTCGCGCAGGATCGCATCGGCACCGCGCGCCAGCAGATCCTCGGCCAGCACCTGTCCCATCTCTTCGGCATCCTCGGGACGACCGCTGATGGAGCCGCGCACGACTTCGGTACCGTCGGGACGGCCGACCAGACCGTGCAGCACGATGACGCCGTGGTCCAGCTCCGCATAACCGCCGATGGGCACTTGGCAGCCGCCTTCGAGGCGGCGGTTCATCGCCCGCTCCGCCTTGACGCGGGTGGCGGTCTGAGGATGGTTGAGCGGCGCCAGCAGGGCGTTCACTTCGGCGTCGTCGGCACGGCACTCGATCCCCACCGCACCCTGGCCGCAGGCGGGGACGCTGGTGGTGATGTCGATCATGTGGCGGATGCGATCCTGCAACCCCAGGCGCAGCAGGCCCGCGCCGGCCAGGATGATGGCGTCGTATTCGCCGTCGTCCAGCTTCTTCAGCCGGGTCTGCACGTTGCCGCGCAGGAATTTCACCTGCAAATCCGGACGTCGCTCCAGCAGCTGGCACTGGCGGCGCAGGCTGGAGGTGCCCACCACCGCACCCTGCGGCAGTTCGTCCAGCACCGTGAATTTGTTGGAGACGAAGGCGTCGCGCGGGTCCTCGCGCTCGCAGATGACCGCCAGATGCAGCCCCTCCGGGAACTCCATCGGCACATCCTTCATGGAGTGGACTGCGATGTCGGCGCTGCCGGCCAGCAGCCCCTCTTCCAGCTCCTTCACGAACAGCCCCTTGCCGCCGATCTTGGCCAGCGGCGTGTCGAGGATCTTGTCGCCGCGGGAGACCATCTTCACCAGTTCCACCGCCAGGCCGGGGTGAAGCTCCTTGAGCCGCGCGGCCACGTATTCCGCCTGCCACAAGGCCAGCAGGCTCTGGCGGGTCGCGATACGGATCAGGTTTTTCGCCATGCGTTACGCCTTCTCGTTTAGCGCTCGGTTACCCCGTATGGGAATAACGGAGAGATGAAAAGCATCCGATCATACACGGACGCGACGAACCGGTGCTATTGCGCCGGCCCCGCAGCGCCCTTATGCTGACAATAACCGACTGTACACCATGGGTATTATATGAAGTCACTACTACGCTCGCTGCCCCTGCTGCTGCCCCTGCTGGCGGTAGTCCCGCCCGCCTGGTCCGCCGCCGTCAGCCAGCCCGCCAGCGCCCAGACGGTGGCTATCCCGAGCGCCCGCGACCTGCACGCCGACGGCGCCGCCGCCGCTCGCCGCGGCCTGCCGATCATGCTGATCTTCACCGCCGAGGGCTGCCATTATTGCAGCCTGCTGAAGCGCGACTTCATCCGGCCGATGATCTTCAGCCATCAATACGACAACAAGGTGCTGTTCCGCGTGGTCGAACTGGGCAGCGACCAGCCGCTGCGCGACTTCAACGGCCACAGCGTCAGCCCCGACGACCTCGGCAACCGCTACGGCATCGAGGTCACCCCGACCCTGGTGTTCGTGGACTACCGCGGCCAGCAGATGGCCGACAAGATGGTGGGGCTGACCACGCCCGACTACTACGGCGGCTATCTCGACGACGCCATCCAGACCGCCGACGGCCATACCCATGCCGAGAGCAACGTCGCCTGCAAGGAAGGCGCGGCGGCGCCGAGCAACTGCTGATACCCCATTCGTAACCACCGAAGACACTGAATCCACCGAAAGAACCCAGGGGATCAGGCTGCCTTCCCTTGGCGTCTTGGCGAGAGCATTGGTTTTTTCTGGAAAAACATCAACACCGGGATTCTCGCCAAGCCGCCAAGATCGCTAAGGACGACGACACATCATTGCAAAATTCCCGGTAATATTTCGGCGTCTTCCGGGATGACTCCTTCGGCTTTCAGATCCGCCCTTCGCGCAGCCGTCGCCGCACCTCCGGCAGGTGGCGCCGGCTGATCTCCAGCCGCTCCTCGCAGCCGCGCAGACGCATGCGCGCGGTGCCGTCGCCGCCCTTCTCGATCCCCTCTATGGCGCTGCGCGCCACCAGCGCATTGCGGTGGACACGGATGAAACGCTCGCCGAATTCGTCCTCCAGCGACTTGAGGGAATCCTCGATCAGCGCCTCGCCGCCGCAATGGCGCACCGTGACGTATTTCTGGTCCGCGCGCAGATAGAGGATCTCGTCCACCGGGATCAGCCGCAGGTTGCCGTGCAGCACACTGGAAAGGTGGGTGCGGCCGTGCGGCAACGGCAGCGCGGCGCTGAGCGCAGTCGCCTGGGCCTGGGTCAGACGCCGCGCCTTTTCCAGCGCCTGCACCAGGCGCTCGGCCCGCACCGGTTTGAGCAGGTAATCCACCGCCTGCGCCTCGAACGCCTGCAATGCATATTCGCCGTAGGCGGTGGTGAAGATCAGGGCGGGACTTTCCGGATCGCGCGCCAAGTGGTTTGCCGCCTCCAGGCCGTCCATGCCGGGCATGCGGATGTCCATCAATACCACGTCGGGACGCAGTCGGGCGGTCGCCTCCAGGGCAGCGCGGCCGTCGCCGGCCTCGCCCACCACCTCGGCGTCGGCGATGGTCTCCACCATGCGCCGCAGGCGTTGGCGTGCCAGCGGTTCGTCGTCGACGACCAGGATACGCAAGGGCTACTCCTCCACCGTCCGATACGGAAAGACGAGCTGCGCCCGGTAGCCGCCGTCGCTCGGCGCCGTGGCCAACGAACCCGCCTCGCCGAAATGAAAGGCCATGCGCTGGCGCACGTTGTCCAGCGCAATGCGGTTGCCGGGGCGCTGCTGCGCCATCGCCGCCACCGGGTTGGTCACGCTCAGGGTCACGACGCCGTCGGCCAGCGCCCCGGTGATCGTCACCGTACCGCCTTCAGGCAGCGGCTCGATGCCGTGATAAATGGCGTTCTCCACCAGCGGCTGCAACGTCAACGGCGGGATCTGGGCGTCCTGCGGCAGTCCGTCCAGCCGCCAGTCGATGTGCAGCCGCGTGCCGAGCCGCAGCTCTTCCATATGCAGATAGCGCCGGGTCAACTGCAACTCCTCGCCCAGCGCGATCAGCTTGCGCCCTTCGCCCAGGCTGGCGCGGAACAGGTCGGCCAGGTCCTCAATCGCCGCCTCCGCCGCCTCGGCGTCGCTGCGGGTGAGGCTGGCGATGGTGTTGAGGCTGTTGAACAGGAAGTGGGGCCGGATGCGCGCCTGCAATGCGGCGAAGCGCGCCTCGCTTTCGGCCACCAGCCGCCGCCGCGACTGGTGGCGCACGTAGAAATAGCGCAGCACCAGGCCGCTGACGATGGCGCCGATGGCCAGGGTGCGCAACACGAAGGCGCTGTGGCTGCCGACGTCGCGCTGCATGCCCGCATCGAAGATGAACCAGTAGGAGACCTCGGCCAGCAACAGGATCACCAGCAGCAGCATGCCGTAGCTGATCAACCCCGCGGTGCGATCGCTGTACAGCGACAACGCGCGCCGGCTGACGCACAGCAACGCCGCGCCGGTCAGACCGGCCCACTGCATGAACAGCGAGATCAGGGCCAGGTTGTTCCACAGTTCGAGTGCGGGACCGGGGCGCGCCAGCGCCAGGATGAAGGCGAACAGCTCCGACAGCACCACCACGGCGAACACCGCCGGGAGACCGCAAAAATCCGGAAGAAAGAAATCGTCGCCGCTGGTTTTGCTGTTGCTGTTGGCCACAGCCGTTCCCTGTCGTGGAGAATCCACCCATGATAGATCGTTTCGTGCCGGCGCGACGAGGGCATCGCAATCGCGGCTGCGGTATACTGCGGGCGATTTCACGATTGCCTGAAAGCGGAACCATGAGCGAAAAAACCACCCTAGAGAAACCCTGGACCGGGCGCTTCACCGAACCCACCAACGCCTTCGTCGAGGCCTTCACCGCCTCCGTCGGCTTCGACCAGCGCATCTACCGCCAGGACATTCGCGGTTCCATCGCCCACGCGAAGATGCTGGCCCACGTCGGTGTGCTCACCGTCGCCGAGCGCGACGCCATCATCACCAGCCTCGGCGAGATCGAGAAGGAGATCGAGCGCGGCGAATTCCAGTGGTCCATCGCCCTGGAAGACGTACACATGAACATCGAGAAGCGGCTCACCGACCGCATCGGCGACGCCGGCAAGAAGCTGCACACCGGCCGCTCGCGCAATGACCAGGTGGCCACCGACGTGCGCCTCTACCTGCGCGACGAGGTCGACGTCATCGCCCCCGAACTCAAGCGCCTGCAAACCGCGCTCATCGACCTCGCCGAACGCGAGGCCGCCACCGTCATGCCCGGCTTCACCCACCTGCAAACCGCCCAGCCGATCACCTTCGGTCACCACATGCTGGCCTGGAACGAGATGCTGACGCGCGACGCCGAACGCCTGGCCGACTGCCGCAAGCGCGCCAACACCCTGCCGCTGGGCTCCGCCGCCCTGGCCGGCACCACCTATCCCATCGATCGCGAATTCACCGCGAAGGAACTGGGCTTCGAGCGCATCTGCCGGAATTCATTGGACGCCGTCTCCGACCGCGACTTCGCCATCGAATTCATCGGCTGGGCTGCGACCCTGATGATGCACCTCTCGCGCTTCTCCGAAGAGCTGGTGCTGTGGAGCTCGCAGCAGTTCAACTTCGTCGACCTGGGCGACGGCTTCTGCACCGGCTCCTCCATCATGCCGCAGAAAAAGAACCCCGACGTGCCGGAACTGGTGCGCGGCAAATCGGGCCGCGTCTACGGCCACCTGATGAGCCTGCTCACCCTGATGAAGTCGCAGCCCCTGGCCTACAACAAGGACAACCAGGAGGACAAGGAACCGCTGTTCGACACCATCGACACGGTGAAGGGCTCGCTCAAGGTCTACGCCGACATGATGGCGCAGATCAAACTCAAGCCCGAGAACATGCGCGAAGCCGCCCGCCGCGGCTTCTCCACCGCCACCGATCTGGCCGACTATCTGGTGCGTAAGGGCGTCCCGTTCCGCGACGCCCACGAGATCGTCGGCAAGGCCGTCGCCCTCGGCGTCAAAACCGGGCGCGACCTGTCGGAGATGAAGCTGGAGGAGTTGCAGGAATTCTCCAACGCCATCACGCAGGATGTGTTCGAGGTGCTGACGCTGGAGGGATCAGTAGCTGCCAGGAACCATCTGGGCGGAACGGCTCCCGAACGAGTGAAGGAAGCGGCGGCCAAGGCGAAGGACAGACTAGGCTGATAAAATGAGGCATCACACAAGGATGGCGTGATGAAGCTACCAAACGGTGATCGGGCTATTGTTGACCGACGCAAGCTGCGGGACTACTGTCTGAACATGGCCCACCCGGAAGGGCTGCACAAGGCAAGGGTATTTCGCTCATCCCTTGGCCTGACCCAGGACGATGCCGACGCTCTTGCCGACGTTTTCCTGGAGGTAGCTCGTACCAGTATCGCCGTTCCGAGTCATACCGACAAATTCGGCCAGCGCTACCAAGGTGATGATCATGAAACTTCTTGATGTAGTTGCCCTTACGACCGATCTGCCCGAACACGACCTGATCAAAGGGCAGGTAGGAACCCTGGTCGAGGAACTTGCGCCTGAAATCTTCGAAGTCGAATTTTGTGACGTAGATGGCCAAACCTATGCATCATTGACGCTCAATGAGTCACAATTGATGGTACTTCACCACAAAAAAGAGCAAGCCGCATAATTTTGCCCCCCCCTATATTCAGCGACCAAGCCGTTAACAGGTTGCTGAAAAACTCCCTCTCCCCCAGGGAGAGGGTTGGGGTGAGGGGAAAAAATTGGTGTAAGTCATTGAATTTTGATCCCCTCATCGTGTCCTTCTCCCTGAGGGAGAAGGGACGAATACTTTTTTCAGCAACCTGTTAACGGTCGAACAGAGATACCGATGACGCGGGTATCCCCTATCGCTTCTTCGATTCTGGGCAACTACTGACGGACTTCTTTGCTGCCGTCGATCGCTACCTGAACGAACACGGAATCACTGAATCATGAAGAAGCGCAAAATACGTATCGGCGTCATACCCCAGGACCAGATTCGGGCACGTGCACTGGCCATCGCCCGAGGTGACTACAAGCCCGAGCCCGACGAACCCAGGATTTGGTTCCCATCCATGCGCCCGGTTGCGGAAGTGCTGAGCGATAAGAATCGTGCCTTGCTGCGTCTCATTGCCGAGACGCAGCCCTCCTCCTTGGAAGAACTCGCTCAGAGCACCGGTCGCCAGAGTAGCAACCTGTCTCGGACGCTACGGACACTGGCACACTATGGTTTCGTGGAATTGCAACGGCATAACCGCTATGTACGGTCGGTAGCGAAAGTGACTGATTTTGAGAACAGAGCGTAGAAACCTATCAACCGAAGGCCTTTACATTCGGCAGGTATCGCTGCGCTCAACCCACCTCGCATTCCAGATCGGGCAAACGTGTCCAATGATTAACCCGTATCTTGCACCAGCGCCATCGAAGGCAAAACCATGTCACCGCACGAACTCGAACAATACATTCACGATCACATCCCGCTCTCCCGCGCCATGCAGGTGACGGTGGTGCAGGCGACGGACGATGCGGTCGTCCTGGCGGCGCCGCTGGCGCCCAACATCAACCATCGTGAAACGGTGTTTGGCGGCAGTGCCGCGGCCGTGGCCACGCTGGCGGCCTGGGCGTTGCTCACCACGCGCCTGCAAAACGCCGGCCTCGCCGCCCGCATGGTCATCCAGAGAAACACCATGGAATATGAACATCCGATCCCCGGCGCCTTCACCGCGCGCGCGGAGCTGGAACAAGCGGCTGCGTGGCCGCGCTTTGTGCAGATGCTGGCACGCAAAGGCCGCGCGCGGATCAGCGCCGTTTCGATACTCGAATATGACGGTCGGCGGGTCGGCCGTTTCGCCGGCGAATTCGTCGCCATGACGATTCCACAGTGAATACGCGATGGGTTGAGCGCAGCGAGACCCGTCAACCCATTACGGTTTGATTTGGCGGGCTTCGCTATGCTCAACCCGCCCTACGGTGCCATCAAATCGCGTTTGCGCGCTTCGAACTCCTCGCGATCGATTTCGCCGCGGGCATAGCGCTCCTTCAGGATATCGATAGGATCGACGCGTTTATGTTCATGGCGTCCCCTACTGAACATGCTGAACAGGACGACCAGGCAGCCTATCAGCAAGACCCAAATCAGGATCATCGTAACCGGACCGCCGAACCAGCCCCAGCCGCCGTGATACGGTTGCATGTAACCCCACATGGCA
>OBLJ01000037.1_pt1 | contig 14430 bp, 12 predicted proteins | sample 2433971 | NCBI WGS metagenome assembly OBLJ01 (sample SAMEA2468440, study PRJEB22500) | soil metagenome | biome: Glassland; feature: Farmland; material: Clay | place: Australia | collected 2013-01-31 | depth 0.55 m
ATATTCCGCAATACGTTTATTTAATCTTCACCGGTATCCCTGAAGCCGTGAAATAAACCTCATCCGCCGCCCCGGCCATTTTCTGGTTCAACATGCCGGCGAAATCCCTGAACTTCCTGGCAAGAGGATTGTCCGGCACGATTCCCAGTCCCACTTCGTTCGATACGACGATGCAGGAACCGCCGAAGTCTTTGATCGCTGCGACCAGCTCCAGGGAGCGCGCCGTCACCGCGTCGTCCCCCGCAGCATGAGCGATGACGTTGCTCAACCAAAGCGTGAGGCAATCGAGAAGGACCACCTGATACCGGTTCGAGAGCTTCCGCAACAACTCGGCAACGGCAAGCGGCTCTTCGTAGGTATCCCAGACCGTATCGCGGTCCTTGCGGTGCCTCTCAATCTTAACAGCCATTTCCGGATCGAGCGCCTGTGCCGTGGCGATATATGCCCGCTTGCCGGCAACACCCTTCGCCAGATTCTCGGCAAAAGCCGATTTTCCCGACCGCGCCCCGCCGGTGATAAAGTAGATTTTATTTGCCATAGCGGCCTGTCAGTCGATGGTCAGCAGTCGGCTGCCGATTGCTGACGGCGGATTGCCGGTTTACTGTTTTTTAAACGCAACATCCGCGAAATAGCTCTCTGCGGAGGTCCCGGTGTGTTGCGAATTGATCTGGAGCCTCACCCCGGACACCGCGGGCGGTTCTTCGCCAAAGAGCTTTTTGTAATCCTCATACACATTCCTTGTCTCGGCGATCCATTTCCCCGTCTCAGACGGACCCGAGCGCACGACTACCACCTTGACGTGCATGAAGAAGACCGGCGTCGTATCTTTCATAAGCCCCTGCGGCGCGCTGGTGTCCCAGATGTACACGATGGCCTTGGTCTTGGTGAATGCGACAAAGAGCTGCGCGGCCTGGTCGTCGGTCTTCGATTTTCTGAAATCGCCCCCTTTCGGCAGCTTTGTCACCTTCCATTTCCAGGTGAGGACCGGGAACTGTTTGAGGTCTACCTTCACTTCTTTTTGAAGGGAGAAGGACGCGTTATTGCTCCGGAACCGGACTGCCGAAATATCGCCGTCCTTGACGATTGCGAAATCCGCCTTGCCTGACTTTTCCTTGAGCTCCCATCCCGCGGGTACCACGCTTCCGATTGCGGCCGTGGAGAAATCCGCGATTGCCAGACGGTCCTCAGCCCATACAACGTGGGAAGTGAGAAGAACAACTGAAGCTAGTACAATGCCGAGCGCTGCAAAAAATGATTTAGACATCGCCGCCCCCTTAGACAAGAAACCCCTCCCTGGTTTTTCAGGAAGGGGTCTGAGTTGAATACGATTCGTCATCAACAAATAGGGAAAAATGGAGCGGGCGACGGGTCTCGAACCCGCGACCCCAAGCTTGGGAAGCTTGTACTCTACCAACTGAGCTACGCCCGCTTTTAGAAAATTATTATAGCGACCGGTTTCCGCAATGTCAATCAAAAACTCCGACGCGGGCTCCCTCATGCGCTGCTGCCGCTGGAAAGAAAAAGTACGGGCTACAGAACGGATTTTATGTCCTTTTCGAGCTCCTCATCGTCACTGAATCCGAGGTAGCGTTTAACGATCTTGCCTTCCTTGTTGATGATGACCAGCAGGGGGATCGTGCGAACCTGGAACTGCGTGGCAACCTCCTCGGTGCCTTTGAGCACCGGATAGGTAATTCCGGCTTCGGCGGAAAAGGACTTCACCGATTCCCAATCGCCCTCGTCGAGCGATATGCCGAGCACAACCAGTCCCCTCCCACTGTAGGTCTTTTGCATTTTCTCGATCCCCGGAATGGAGGCGCGGCACGGCGGGCACCAGGTGGCCCAGAAGTCGAGCAGCACCGGCTTACCCTTAAAATCGGAAAGCCTGACGGTTTTTCCGTTTAAATCCTGAAGCTTGAAATCCGATGCGCCGGCGGACGTTTCGTTTCTGGCGGTGCAGGCGAACAGCAGCGCCATGACCATGATCGATACAACGAGTGTTTTCCTGAGCATCGAATAAATCTCCTTCAGCTTAAAAAGCGTGAAAACTAAGCTGCCCGCTTTTTGAAGCGGGCAGCGGTCACACCTACCATCATGGATGGACGTTCACTCGCCCGCTTCAAAAAAAGGCGGACGCCTTATTTTGCAAGCAGCATATCCACCTTGGATTTGAGTTGTGTCTTGGGCACGGCGCCGACCACCTGGTCGACGGTCTGGCCGTTCTTGAAGAACATCAGCGTCGGAATGCCCATGATGCGGTACTTGCCCGCGACGTCGGGGTTCTCATCGGTGTTGAGCTTGAGGACCTTGAGTTTCCCTTCGTACTCCTTGGATATCTCGTCTACGATCGGGGCCACCATCCTGCACGGCCCGCACCATACTGCCCAGAAATCAACCAGGACGAGTTCATTTGCCTTCAGCACTTCCTGGTCCCATGTTGCGCTCGTTACGGCTTCTGCCATCACAACCTCCTTCAAACGATGTAATCATGAATTTTGAACGGCCGCAGGAAGCGTCTGTTTGATCGCGCCTTCGGGGCAAACACGCGGGCAGGCCCCGCAGTCGATGCAGTCCATTGTGATCACCGCGCGCCCATCGATCATTTTTATCGCCTCGGTCGGACAGACATCCAGACAGGTCCCGCATCCGGTGCACTTATTTTCTGTAACGCGATATTGCATAGAACGATTGTTTCAAAATTATAGACGATGCACTAATCATTGTCAATAATTTTTAGTTGTGGCATAATCATGATGCAATGAGATTGCTTGTTCTGCCATATGGAAACGCCGGCTGGAAAGAAAAAAGGGACGTGCTTGAAGCCATTCTTTCTTCCCGGCCGCATGCGCCCTTCCTGTATAACGACGTTCTAATCCTCGTCCCCTCTTCGCGCATGAAGCGGATGTACGGCAGGCTGTTCCTGGAATTTGCCGGGCGCAGAGGGTCCGCCGCGCTGGTCCAGCCCGAGATCCAGACGCTCCACCAGTTCCTTCAGCGTATCTACGGACGCCTCAATGGACCTAATCTGATGGACGAGAACAGCAGGCTGGTCCTTCTCGAGGGAATCGTCAAAGACCGCCTGAGCGGCTCATCCGCATTCCCCCTCGGCCCCGACCTGCTCGCGCCGTCGCTCTCCTCGGCCCTCGCAAAAATGATCGAACAGCTTTCGGGCGCCGGCGTGGGCCCCGGCGACCTCTCATTCAAGCTGAAAGAATCTGAATTTTCCGATAAGCCCCAGGTCCGGCTGCTCGTTGACGTTTACCTTCGTTATGAGAACGCTCTCAAAGACAGCAATCTTATCGATCCCGCAGGGATGCGCGCGTACCTTCGCGACCACTTTGACCCTGACTGGCTCGCGAACTACCAAACGATCATCATCGACGGTCTTCAGGACATGGGCATACTCGAAGCGGCCATTCTCAACAAAGTGGCGGCCTATGGGGACTGCACCTGGCTCATCGACGCGCCGTCAGCAGACCTGCTTAAACGCGCAAGCGACTATCATCCCCTCAGGTCCATACATGATTCTCTCGACGCGATCGGGGTCCTGCCTGCGGAGAAAGGCGTTGGCGCGGATGCCGATCAACAGTATCTTGCCCGGGCCTTGTTCTCTGACAAACCTTTTTCCGAAACAACGGCTAAAGCTCCCGACCCTTCATCGTTCGCAAAGACGATCAACCTCCTCTCTGCAGTGAATACCCGTGAAGAGGTTACGCTCATTGCCGGTGAAGTAAAAAAATCACTCAAAACCGGGACGCCGGCGGACTCCATCCTCGTCGCCTTTCCCGCGCTCGACGAATACGGCCCGCTCGTGGAAGAGATCTTCATCGACTACGGCATCCCCTACAACCGCGCGCTTGGCCGCCAACTCAGCTCATCGGCTATCGCCACTGCCTTGGTCTCTCTCCTTCGCGCCTGTCAGGAGGATTTCTCCGGCCCATCGCTCCAGCGCGTCTATAGTTCGCCTTTTTTGAAGTTTGCTGAAAACCGGACAATCGCTCCGGCGCTCGACCGGCTCATGCGGGACAGGCGCATTACCGGCGGCAAGCAGAAACTCCTTGCAGAGCTCAAATTCTACAAGCCTGATGAAGCCGGCGCTGACGTGCTGACCGGACCGCTGAACGATCTCTTTGCCGCACTCGAACCTTTTTCTTCGCAAAATGCGGTCCCGCTCGGCATCTGGATGAAGCGCCTCGATGCTCTCATTGCCTGGTCGGGCCTGGGAGCCAGGGTAGCGGCAATTCACGGCCCCCTCAATGTCAATCTCCAGGCCTACAAGAAACTGATCGAGACCTTGGGGTCGCTGGCGCAGGCCGGAAACCTGTTCTCCACGTATACGTATACCTTCAACGAATGGCTCTTCCTTTTAAAGAAGACCTTCATGCACACCCGGTTCCAGGTGCCGCCCGAGGACGAAGGCGGCGTTCAGCTCCTGGGGCTCGAAGAAAGCCTGGGGCATCCCTGGGAAAAGATATATCTGGGCGGGCTCGTGGACGGCAAGTTCCCCCAGCGCCTGCCGCAGAACATCTTCCTTCCCGAGCAGACCCTCGAGACCATGGGGATACGCACCCTCGAGCGTGCGCGTCTGAACGCAGCCTATCATTTCTACCGGCTCCTTCTTTCTGCAGACGAGGTCACGCTCACCTGGCCGGAGAATGAGGGAGACCGGCCCGTGGTGCCGTCGCCTTTCCTGGAGGAACTTACGCCGCTTAAGAAAGCCGGCCTCATCAATAAAGGGATAGAGAAGTCCTCGGGTATTCAGTTCAGTTTGAAGATAGAAGAGAGCCACAGCGTTCCTGAACTTGCAAAGGCAATAAGTCTTGCAGCCGACAGCAAAGGGTTCAGTGAACTTCTAAACTCGGATATCGGAGGACTATCCGGGATAAGATCAGCACTCGAGCAGAAGCCCGCAGAAGCGACTTCTCTTGCCTCTCCTTTAACAAAGCGGGAATTCTGGGTCACCGAGCTGGACGATTACATCAAATGCCCCTATGATTACTACGTAAAATACGTACTCCGCATCGAGCCGCTCGAAGAAGTGACCGAGGACATAACGCCCATGGGCCGCGGCAGCAAGGTGCACGCGATCCTGAGGAACTTCTATCTTTCCTGGAACAGGCCTGTTACGGCAGAGAGCCGTGAAGAGACGCAGATGCTCTTACGGAAACTCGCTGACTCCGCTTTTGACAAGGAAGCGGACACCTTCCGCAATCGGCGCGAAAAGGAGCTTTTTCTGACCGTCATGGCCGAGCGCTTCCTCGAGGCCGAGGAGGAATTCTGGAAACAGGGAATGAAGCCGGCATATCTGGAGCAGAAGATCGAACATTATCCTCTTGTTCTGTCGAACGGCGACAAAGTAGAACTCTCGGCAAAGATCGACCGCATCGACGTGGACGAAAACGGCAACTTTATCATCGTGGATTATAAAACCGGCAAGTATCCCCTGCCGAAAATGAACACTGACCAGGAAATCTTTCAACTCCCGGTCTATGCAGTCATGTCACAGCAGGCCTTATGCGGCAAGGGACCGGCATTAAAGAACCCCATCGGCCTCGCCTACTACGACCTCTCGGGCAAGACAGGGGCCGGAGCGCGGGACGTTGTGCTCTATAATAAGGAAGCACGCGATGATCATCCGTCTTCAAAAACGAAAGCAAGCCCCAAGAGCGCCGAGGAATTCGGAACAATATTAAAGCAGAGCATGGACAAAGCCCGGAAAGCAATCGAGAGCATCCTGGCCGGCGACTTCACCTCCACACCTCAGGATGAGAGCAAGTGCCGTTATTGTCCGAATGAGGTAATGTGTGAGAAAGAACCGTGATCGCAGGGGCTGGTTTAAAACCCGTCCCTGCAAACCTAAATATGGATATAAACGACAAGAAGCAAACCGCGGCTAAAACCGCCGACACGAGCAAGTCAGTGCACCTCTCGGCCTCCGCCGGATCGGGAAAAACGCGCGCGCTCAAGGACCGTTACCTTGCGCTCCTCGACGTGCTCGACAACCGCGGTCTCAACATCGACCAGGCCGTGGCCATCACCTTCACAGACAAGGCCGCTGCGGAGATCAAAGAGCGCGTGATGCGGGACCTCCCCGAGGACATGCTCAAGAAGATCATTCGCGGCAGGCAGGACCTCCGCATTTCAACGATCCACTCCTTCTGCATGAACCTCTTGAAGCGCTACCCGCTCGAAGCGGGACTTCCGCCGGACTTCGGCGTGCTCGACAGCCGGGACCAGGCATTCAAGATCCAACAGGCCATCGAGGAAACTCTCGAGGAATCGGACCGCGATCCCGCGATCATGGCTTCGCTCCGGGAGTTCACTGCTGATGACCTTATTGCGACAATCGGGTTCCTGCTCTCGATCAGAAGCAGGCTCAAGCGCATGGAGATCGACGCCGGCGGGCCTGATGGGCTGCTTCGCTTCATCCAGGCGGGCATGGCTGTTGACCAGGCGGAAGCAGAACTCAAGTCGCTCATCACGGGCGCGCAGTGGCAAACGTTACTGCAACAGATGGAGCTCATTCTCCGATCTCAGGGCGACTTGTACGACGAGAACAGAGGCAGGCAGCATCTCTTGCTTGCCGGGGCAAAAGACCCTGATTCCGCCTTCAAAGTGTCGGAACTTCTCTCCTCAATCTACTTTACGAACGAAGGAAAGCCGCGCAAGAATCCCTTTGTCACGAAAAAGGCCTATCGTGGAAAAAATCGTGCCGCGTACGAGAAAGCCTTTTTCGACATCCAGGCGATGTTGGAACAATTCCGAACGCTTCATGCACGCACGCGCGCAGGCCGCGAGGCCGCGAGCCTTCTGCGGCTGTTTCACCGCGCCGAAGGAAAATATCAAAACTCGAAGCTCAGGGAGGGCCTTCTCGACTTCGACGACCTCGAAATATTCGCCTACCGCCTGCTCCAGGGACTGGAATCGCCGGACATCCTTTACTGGCTCGACCGGAAGATCCTCCATTTCCTCGTGGACGAGTTCCAGGACACGAGCGATATCCAATGGGCCATCCTGAACAAGCTGACCGAGGAGATCTTTGCCGGCCAGGGCGCTGATAAGCGCATGCCCCCTACTCTCTTTGTCGTCGGCGACGAAAAGCAGTCCATCTACCGCTTCCGCGAGGCGAACTACCGTCTGATCGAAGATGTAAAGCGGAAGATGGAAAAAAATCTCCCCGCGGAATCGCGGGAGATCCTTACTTTGGACAAGAACTTTCGCTCAACGCCTGAAGTCATTGAGACCGTGAACCGCGTCTTCACCGCCCTCTGGGGAGCAGCGTATAAACCTTCCGACGTGGAACGCAAAAAACACAGAGGCAGCGTGCGGCTCATCGAACTCACGCCGACATCATCCGAGGCGGGACAGCCGGGCTTGACAGAAGCAGAAGTGTTGGCAAGAGAGATAAAGTCGGTCGTAGCGGGCAGAACGCTTATTTATGAAAAGTCACTGGATCCCCGTGCGCACGGGAATGACAACAGCAAGGAGGCAGGATGGCTGGAACGCAAAGCCGGCTACGCCGATTGTGCGATCCTCATTCAGTCCCGCACGAAGCTCAAAGAGTACGAAGCCGCGCTCCAGGCGGAGAGCATTCCCTATCGCGTGATCGGCGGCATCGGCTTTTACGAAGAGGACGAGGTGCAGGCCCTGATAAACACGCTCTTCTTCCTCTGGAACCGCGACGACAAGCTCTCCCTTGCGGCGGCGCTCAGATCCCCGCTCTTCGGACTTACGGACAAAGACATCTTCGATTGTATGCGGAGCGGCACGCATATGATTGATTCCCTTAAGCAGCACCGCCCCGAGTACTGGAAACTTTTGCACGATTGGACGGCCCTTGCCGGCCTCGTCCCGCTATCAAATCTTTTACACAGAATAGTCAACGAGACCGGCGCCTATGTTCGCTTCGGCAGAAAAAATCCTCAAGCCCTTTTTAATATTGATAAACTCCTCGACACGGCCCGTGAGTTCGACCGCCGGGGCTACACCACGCTCCAGGACTTTGTCGAGTGGGTAAAGAACATCCGCCAGGCAGAGCAACGAGAGGCCACGGCCGACATTAACCTGCCCGGGTTCGAGGGCTCGGTCGGCGTCATGACCGTGCACAAGGCAAAAGGCCTCGAGTATCCCATCGTGTTTTTGCCGGGCATGAACCAGCAGCCCAGGTCCCTGTCAACAGGCCCTCTCGCGATCATCGAGGACGCAAACGGCAATGCCCGCATGGCGATCAGGGACGCTGCGAGCCCCGCCTATGATGAGCTGTGGGACCGGGAGCATGGCGAGCTTTTGCGCGAGCACCAGCGGCTGCTCTATGTTGCGATGACGCGTGCCCGGGACCACCTCGTCATGATCGGCGCGCTCAATGACGGCAAGACGCCGATAAAGCAAAATACCTGGCTCAGCTATATCCATGAAATAGAACTGACGCCCCACTTTGAAAAAGTCTCGGGAACAGGGCCCGGCTTAATTACCTACGCCTATCCGCCGGACGAGTCAATGCGGTTAAAAAACGTGGTTCTTCGTGGTCCCCGGAACGATGAGCGAAAAAAAACAGCGCCAGCAGACCTGGACATCAAGACTGTTATCGAAAACCTTTCCCCTGTCCCGCGGTCTGAAGCGCTCGAATGGAAGACAGCGACGGATTATATCCATCAGGAAAAAGAAGCGTCGATCGAAAAACTCTTCCTTCAGTCTGAGACCCGCGCCGTATCGCCGCTCACGCGCGGCAGCGTGCTCCACCGCTGTCTTGAAGAATTCACAAAGGCCGGCGCATATGATATCGGCCGCATTATCAGGGAATATCCGGATATCCTGACGCTCGATGACGAGGCCAAACATCCGTTCATCGACGACGTGTCCTCGGTCCTGAACAACGTATTGAACAACAATGAATACCAATGGATATTCGAGCGCCGGCCCGATGCGTACTCGGAGATACCTTTCCTGTACAGGAGAGATAACGCCTTCGTGAGCGGAAAAATCGACCGCGTCGTGATCAAAGACGGCAACGGGTATGTGATCGACTACAAGTCCATCTTCATCGAAAACGACGAATCGCTTGCATCATGGCTTGACCACTACCGGCCGCAGGTCCGGATCTATTGTGAAGCCGTAAAAAATATCTTCGCGCTGCAGAATGTCGAGGGTTACCTCCTGTTTCTCGACAGTAATAGATTAGTCATGTGCACACACGGATAAACCCCTCCCGGCTGTTTCAAATCGCTGCTATAATAAATACATAATAAACGACCGAGCGTCGGCCATCAGGCGATCAGATATTGCTGATACTTTTTTAGCACAGAGACACGTACTGGTCTGATTTCAGAGAGGAGACACATGAAAAGGTCCATCACAGCGAAAATATCAACGTTTTTTTTCTTGTTCCTTATCGCGGTCTTCATCGGCTCAGCAATAACCGAATTCGACACGACAGCTTTTGCCAGGGAGAAAGGCGTATCGCCGGATACGGTAAATTTCCTCGGTAAAATAAGCGACGCTCTTGCCGAAGTGGCCGAAGTTGTAGGGCCGTCCGTCGTGAACATATCGACGACCAGCACCGTCACGATGGAGGAGAATCCCGAAGGCAACCTTTTCAACGACCCCTTCTTCCGGCACTTCTTCGGCGACCAGTTCGGCCATCAAAAACGAAAATACAAATCCGCAGCCCTGGGCTCGGGAGTGATCATCACCGACAACGGCTATATCCTCACGAATAACCACCTGGTCAAGGGAGCGGAGGAGATCAAGGTGGTCCTTTCCGACAAACGGGAGTTCAAGGGCAAGATCGTCGGGACCGATCCAAGGACCGACCTTGCAGTGATCAAGATAAAGGCCAAAGACCTCCCGGAAGCGAAACTGGGGGATTCCTCCAGGCTGAAAACGGGCGACATTGTGCTCGCCGTGGGTACGCCTTTCGGGCTGAACTCGACCGTCACGATGGGGATCGTGAGCGCTGTCGGCAGATCGAACGTAGGTATTGCGGACTTTGAGGATTTCATCCAGACCGATGCGGCGATCAATCCCGGCAACTCCGGAGGCGCGCTCGTCAACACGAACGGCGAAGTGGTCGGCATCAACACAGCGATCTTTTCAACTTCCGGAGGATACATGGGGGTCGGGTTTGCCATTCCTTCGAACATGGCGAAGTCGGTGATGGACAGTATCATCAAACACGGGAAGGTCGTTCGCGGCTGGCTCGGCGTAAGCATACAGGACCTTACCCCCGACATTGCCAAGTCGCTCGGCATCAAGCAACAGACGGGCGCCCTCGTCGCGGACGTGGTAAAAGACAGTCCCGCTGAAAAGGCCGGGCTGAAGCGGGGCGATGTAATCGTATCGTTGGACGGCAAGCCGGTCGAAGACTCGACGAGCCTCAGGAACATGGTATCCGCTGAAGCGCCGGGAAAATCGGTGAAACTTAAGATCATCAGGGACGGCAGGGAGCAGTCGGTGACCGCTACCCTGGCTGAATACAATGAGCAAAAAGCGGCCAGAAAGGTCGAGTACAACAATGTGCTCAAGGGTCTCACGGTGCAGGAACTTACCGCTTCGCTGCGGGACAGGATCGGCGTCCCGGAAGACATGAACGGCGTGGTCATCACCGATATCAGCGCAGACAGTCCGGCGCAGGGCATTCTCCAGGCAGGCGACGTTATCCTGGAAGTGAACCGGCATGGAATAAAAAATCTCGGTGACTATGAACGCCTGGTCTCGAAGATCGGCGAAAAGGAGTCCGTCCTGCTGCTTCTCTACCGTGAAGGAGGAACTATTTATCTAACGATCAGGCCGTGATGCGAGAGGCACAACCGGAGGCATAAGAGAACAGGAAAAAGGGATTGAAAGAGGGATCGCGCTTCGATCAAAAGACCGCCTTTATACAAGGAGGTGATCTGTATGTGGCTGAGAATATCGCCTGAAATAGATTTCTACCTGGACATGGAACTCCCGGGAGTGAACGAAAAGACGCGGGAATACGATGTTCAGCAATACGAGAATGTCGTGTATAAGGAATTCGTCGAGCGGCTCAAAAAGGCCTTCCCTGAAGGAGACTTCAGGATGTACACCTTTGACTTCGGGATCGCCCGGGAAAAACTAAGAGGAGCGGCGTGACGTCAAAGGACAGTTCGGAGTGTGAAGTTTGGAGTGCGGAGTAAAAAGCAGAAAACACAGCGGAGGCGGCCTGCGTATCACGTTGAACGTTGAACGTTGGACGTTGAACTTTTTTCAAGCAGTTTAAAATACTCTTCCCTGCAGCGGTCTTCCACGCCTGCCATTTTCATAAAGGCATCGCGAAAATCCTTCTCGCCTGCCGCGAATATGCCATGGCCGTAGACAATGCAGACGCCGGCGTCCTTGATGGCAAGGGGTACGGACGTTGCGAGCCCGCCGGCGCCGGTCTCGCCCGCCACGATGGGCACGCCGCAGGCTGAACGCTTCCGATTGCAAAAACGGCTGCAGTCTTCGATCTCGCAGTTTTCTTCTTCACAGTGCATGGACATGATGACGCTGAATCTCGGATGACCGTGCAATACGGCATGATAATCCGAGGAAACGTAGATCCCCCGGTGCGCCGGCAATTCCGACGATGCCGAAAGCCCCGCCGTTGACGAACCGTCGAGCGGCACCGGGTCGATAAATCCTTCGAGCTCATCCAGCGATGAAGTGGTCTGGCTGATGAAGATCGTCTTCCCGTCGAAATAGCTGATGTTGCCGAAGAACGAATCCACATAACCCTTCACGACGGTATATCTGCCCACCCGGCAAATTTCATCGTAAATTATTTCCACGGAGCTTCCGGCTTCAAGCGGTCCTGATCTAAATGTGAGGTCGCCCAGATCAGGCGGCTTTCGCCACTCCTTTTTGAATTCCTCAAAGTATTGTCTTTCATCCGGCGACTTGAAACCCTCTGTCAGCAGGTCAAGGAGATATTTTACGAAGGTTGTGTGAAAGATGGTGGAAAAACCGATGAACGCCTGCTCCACCGTCACGCCGCCCGAGGCGACCACGCCGAGGCCCTGGAGGATGACCGCCTTGCGCTCTTTCAGGCAACGGACCACCATAGCTGTCATGTCGGCCTTCGGCCTGCCCTGCCACTCCCGTTTCCGGATAAAGGGGATGTCATGCAGAAAGACCCTGGTCTCGCTGTCATTCGGCACGAGCCTGTCCGCATGCCGGTCCGCCCGTTCCACGAGCAAGTCGGCAAAGGGCAGCGCGGTCTTCGCAAAGAGCAGCGCCGTGACGTCCAGAGCGTCAAAAACGCCGGTAAAGACCGGCAGCCATTCATCAGCCCGGTTCGTGACCACCCGGTCGTCAAGCACATAGAAGCGGATGCTCTCCGGCACTGCGGTCCGGTCGCGAAGCAGCTTGTTCGTATATTTAACGATGTGATCGTACAATGATCAAACTCCAAAATGCGTAATTACCCGGACATGGATAAGCGTAGAATAGAATCCGGACAAAAAATGCTGACCTGTCGCCGTATCAGCATCATATTAAACCTTCTCTCCCGCAAAAATCTGTATCCAACGATTTTCCTCTTTTGTTGGTTATAGCTTTTTCACCGTTTTCTGTCAATCTGCAAAATGCCCTCATCCCGAAATATGATATACTTTGAACGATAGCATATCGTCAAACCGACGTGTGTCGGCAGCAGCGACTCGTCATGCTTCCAGCGTACAACCTTTCTTCCGGTATTCGACAAGGACCTGAGGGGTTGCGTACTCACCCTTAGATTTTTATAAAGTACTGCCCTTGTTCGTTATAGGGACTGTCTAATGTTTTCGGTCTCGCGGTGAACGCCTTGCAAACATGATACAATTAAGCGAAGTTCATTAAAGCCCCTCGCGGTCCCGCTCTGACGGGACGGGGAATGCGCACACTCCGGAATTCACTTCACTGTTGAAAGGCAGCCTTATGAAAGAATACGACGTAATCGTCATCGGATCCGGCGCCGGAGCGAACCTGATCGAGGACGCTCTCGCCCACAACAAGACCGTGGCCCTCGTAGACAAGGGGCCCGCGGGCGGCACCTGCCTGAACGTCGGTTGAATCCCCACCAAGCTCATTGTCTATCCGGCGGATAGAATCGTTGAGATCAGGGAAGCGAAGAAATTCGGCATTACTGCCGAAATAAAGGGGATCGACTTCAACGCCATTATGGGGCGGATGCGCGATGCCGTCAAAAAAAGCCGTGATCGCATCGAAGAATCGGTTGAGAACGCCGAGGAGATCGACTTTTACGGAGGGGAAGCGCACTTCACCGGCGACTATACCCTCGAAGTGAATAACCAGACGATCAAGGGCAAAACCATCTTCCTCGTTTCCGGCGCGCGTCCGCTCGTTCCCGCGATAAAAGGCATTGAGGGCATCGAGTACCTGACGAACGAGACCGCCCTCGAGCTCGTGGAAAAACCCGAGAGCATGGTCATTATCGGCGGCGGGTATGTAGCCGCGGAGTTCGCCCATTTTTTTGAGGCCATGGGCACGAAGGTGACGATCGTCCAGAGAAACAAACGGCTCGTGGCCGATGAGGAACCGGAGATCTCGGACCTTCTCAGGAAATCTCTTGCCCGCCGCATGACAGTCCATACGAATACAGAGGCCATGGAGGTGCGTCAGACCGGAAAAGTCGTTACCGTCACGTCAAAAGAGCGGGACAGCGGCAAGATAATCGAAGTCACCGCCCACGCCCTGTTGATCGCAGCAGGCAGAAAATCGAACGCCGATGTTTTGAGGGTCGGCAACACCGGCGTGAAGACGAACGAAAAGGGATATATCGTCGTGGACGAATTCTTCGAGACCTCGAAAAAGGACATCTGGGCCTTCGGCGACGCGATCGGGAAGAAGATGTTCCGGCATGCCGCCAACCACGAGGCCGAGCTCGTGTGGCACAACGCCGAGCACGGCAAGAAATCTCGCATGAACTACCTCACCGTACCGCACGCCGTGTTTTCTTATCCCGAAATAGCATCCGTCGGCCTGAGGGAACAAGAAGCCATTAAACTCATGGGCAAACAGGAGGTACTCGTGGGCATGGCGATGTACACCGATGTGGCCCGCGGTCAGGCCATGCTGGAGACCGAGGGTTTTACCAAAGCAGTGGTGCACCGGAAAAGCGGAAAAATCCTGGGGTATCACATCATCGGCCCGCAGGCATCAGTCCTTATTCAGGAGGTCGTGAACGTCATGGCAGCCGACGGCAATCTCTGGTCCGTGGCGAAGGGCATGCACATCCATCCGGCGCTCTCCGAGGTCGTCCTCAAGGCATTCGCGAAGCTTTCAGAACCGAAATAGCCCTTTTCCACTCCCTCTTTCCATTATTCCGTTGACAAACCGGTCCCTTACACGGTATTATGCACCTCTTTACAAAATGCCCGTTTGACCCACGAGAATCCCCTGTCACCAAGAATCTCTTCGTGTACTTGTAATCGT
>OBLJ01000048.1_pt1 | contig 13542 bp, 22 predicted proteins | sample 2433971 | NCBI WGS metagenome assembly OBLJ01 (sample SAMEA2468440, study PRJEB22500) | soil metagenome | biome: Glassland; feature: Farmland; material: Clay | place: Australia | collected 2013-01-31 | depth 0.55 m
ACGAGGACCACCGCCAGAATCGGGACGTCGATCCCGAAATCGGCGCCGACGCCCGCGGCCGCGGCGATGGCCCCGCATCCGGACCTCACCACGTGGAGCCGCAATCCGGACGCGTACCGCACGAGGTCAACACCCAACAGGATGGCCCCGACCCCGATGAACCAGGCGGCCCACGGGTTCGGGATGCTCGGCACTGCCAGGATGGCCCCGCTCATCAGGAAGAGGAGCGCCCACCCTACATCCTCTAGGCGTCCGCTCAGCCGCTTTCGTTCGACTTCTCCATGCTCCCTAGCTCCGACGTCTGCCATGTTCTCCTCACCTCTGTCCTTCCTACGATCACACCTCGTGGACTCGGATCCTCACTCCACTCCCGCCGCGCCCAGGCACGCGTTGAGCCGCAGCAGCATGTCCCGCAGGCGCTCGAACTCCGCCTTGCTCATCCCCATCGTGCACCCTTCGTAGAAGTCCTCGAGCCCCGGGCTGGATTTGCGGAGCGTCCGCCCCGTGGGCGTGAGCACCAGGAGGTGGCTCCGCCGGTCTTCCGGGTTGGGCGCCCGCGCGACGAGCTCCTTCTTCTCCATGGTGTCCACGACCCCGGTGACCGTGGACGGGGAGCAGCGGAGGACGTCTGCCAGCTCTCCGAGGGGCCGACCGCCCTTGTCGGGGAGGTTTGCGAGGACCAGGTACTGGGCCGGCGTGAGGCCCGCCTCGGCCACGGTCCGCGTCACGAGCCGCTCGGCCTTCTTCGCGATCGCGGCAATCAGGTCGAACGTCTCCCCCATGGGGTCCGGGGACGCCGGGTGGTGGCGTGCGGTGGTTGCTTGCGGGGTTTCGGTCCGCGCTGCGGCTTTCATTCGGACCCAAATAATACGGACCCATATATTTCGGTTCCGTATATTCTGTCCCTGCGGTAGGGTCGGGTCGGAGCGGTGGGGAGACGGGGGTGGACCTCAGCGTCACGAGGGGACGAACAGGAGGACGCCGAGCCCAATCCCCACGCCATAGGCGAGGTGCATCAGGAGGATCTGGCGCAGCCAGAACGTGTCGCGCCCATGGCGGAGGCCCGGCAGCCCGTAGCCCATGGAGGGGAGCATGAGGAACAGGGGGATCACGCTCGAGGCGAGCCCGAAGGCCGCGGCGAGGAGAACGCTCCCGGCGCCCGCGGAGAACGCGTCGAGGAGTACCAGATAGACCGCCGCAAGGAGGGCGCCCGCGAGGTAGTGCAGGGGCAGCATGAGGGCGTTCTCGCCCTTCAGCGGGGGCGCGCGGTCGATGTCCGCGTGGCGGAACGTCCCCTTGAGGCCGTAGAGGAACCACCGGCCGTACAGGGGAATGCGGAAGACATGCAGGGCCACCCCGGCCGCGGCGACCAGGTCCATCGCGACCGTCGCGACGACGCCCACCAGGATGGCGTTCAGGATCGTCAGCAATGCCATCCTTCCGCCCGGGATGCGGTCCGTGCTCCCGTCTCAAGAGGATTGTGCATAGACTGTTCCGGCTCGCCACGCACCCAGGTCAACTCGACCGAGCGGTGTCGCCCCGCAAAACCTTAATAAGGGTGGGCTCTTTCGTCGGCTTCCCTCTGCAGGAGACGCTCCGGCGTCGGCTGCACTGCAGGAGGCGACATCCTTGGCGGAAAAGCACTCCATCGACACGGTGAAGAAGGCCCTCGAGGTGGCCAAGCCTCGGACCTTCAAGGAGACCGTCGAGGTCGCGTTGAACCTCCGTGAGGTCGACCTGTCCGTCCCCAAGAACCGGATCGACGAGGAGGTCCTCCTGCCCAAGGGGCGCGGGAAGCAGGTCAAGATCTGCGTCTTCGCCTCCGGCGAGCTCGCGATGAAGGTCCGCCCTGTCGCGGACCTAGTCATCCAGCCCCAGGAGATCGAGGAGTACGCCGGGAACAAGCGGAAGGCGCACATCCTTGCCCGGAATTTCGACTTCTTCGTCGCCGAGGCCCCGCTCATGCCCGTGATCGGCAAGCGGCTCGGCATCGTCCTGGGCCCGCGGGGCAAGATGCCCCGGCCCTTGCCGCCCACCGCCGACCCGTCGAACATGATAAAGAACAATCCGAACACGGTCCGGGGGCGGTCCAAAGACCGGAGGACGTTCCACGCGACCATCGGCACCCGGTGCATGCCGCCCGAGGACCTCGCGGAGAACCTGGATGCCCTCGTGCGCCGCGTGATGGGCAAGCTCGAACGCGGACGCGACAACATCGCCTCGGCGTACGTGAAGACGACCATGGGCCCGGCCGTGAGGTACCTGTGAGGTGGACGCCATGGCGCACGTCGCTCCCTACAAGCAAGCCATCGTGAAGGACCTCGTCTCCCGCTTCGAGAAGTCCAAGGTCGTCGGCCTGGCGAACATCCACGGCATCCCGGCGCCCCAGTTCCAGGGGATCCGGAAGAACCTGGCCGGGCGCGCGTCCATCCTGGTCGCGAAGAACAACCTGATCCGCCTCGCGCTCAAGGAGGCCGCGACCAAGCGCAAGGGCCTCGAGGCCTTGGCCGCGGACATCGACGGCCAGACCGCCGTGATCACGGCCGACGTGAATCCGTTCAAGCTGTTCAAGGAGCTCGAGAAGACGAAGACGCCCGCCCCGGCGCGGGGCGGCGAGATCGCCCCCATGGACATCTGGGTGCGGGAGGGCGAGACGCCCTTCAAGCCCGGACCCGTCGTCGGCGAGCTCCAGAAGGCCGGCCTGCCCGCCGCGATCGAGAAGGGCAAGGTCGTCATCAAGAAGGACAAGCTCGTGTGCAAGGCGGGGGACAAGATCCCGCGCGAGGCCGCCCAGGTCCTCGCCCGCCTCGAGATCTTCCCGCTCATCGTCGGATTGGACCTCAAGGGCGCCTACGAGGACGGCATGGTCTACCACCGGGACGCGCTCGCCGTGGACGACGTCGTCGTGCGCGGGCAGATTTCCCAGGCGGGACGGGAGGCGCTGGCCCTCGCCCTGGAGATCGGCTATCCGGCCAAGGAGACGGTCCCGCTCCTGCTCGCGAAGGCAGCACAGCACGCGCTGAGCCTGTCGATCGAGAGCGGGTTCCCGACGAAGGATTCGGTCAAGTTCCTCCTCGCGAAGGCCCAGGCCCAGGCGCTCGCCCTGTCGAGCGCAGTGCCCGCGGCCCCCGCGGACGAATCCACGAAGGAATCAGGCTAATCGAACTACCCAGGAGGTGACACACCATGGAATACGTATATGGGGCGCTGGTCCTGCACGCGGCCGGCCAGCCGGTGAACGAGGCGAACCTGAAGAAGGTCCTGACCGCCGCCGGCGTGAAGGTCGACGAGACGCGCGTGAAGGCCCTGACCGCCGCGCTTGAGGGCGTGAACATCGACGAGGCGCTGAAGTCCGCCGTCGCGATGCCCGTCGCTCCCGCGGCCGCACCCGCAGCCGAGAAGAAGCCCGAGAAGAAGGAAGAGAAGAAGGAAGAGGAGAAGGTCTCGGAGGAAGAGGCCGCTGCGGGCCTGGGTGCGCTCTTCGGCCTATAGGCCGGAGGCACGCCCTCCGTTCCTTTTCGTTTTTCCTTCGAGGGTGAGCGAGAGCGCTCGAATCGTGCACCCAGTTCTGGAGGAAGGCGGCAAGATGAGCTCAGTTCCCATCCAGGGAATCGAACCCACGCGGTTTCCGCATCCTCGCGCGGGCGATGCGAAGGACCCGTTAGGCTGTGTCCGAATCATCTGCGTGGTGCATCGACTGCACGCCGTCTCTGGGTCAGACAGATTTCAGGAATTGGACTGTGGCGGCGTGCGCATCTCCCCGGCAGGCTTCCTCCGCCGGCGCATGACTACGTAGACCGCGGCTACGGCGCCCGCGATCCCCACGGCCACGAGCCACCGAACAGGACCGTTCGGTCGGATCTCGCATCGTAGGCCATCGCAGAGAGACGATTCGATGGCCTGGACGCGGTGTCGATCTTCGACCAGGCGAACGACTACCTCCTCCGAGGCGATTTCGCCAGCGCCCTGAACAAGTACAACGACGCGATCCGGAAGTTCCAGGAGACCGTCAACATGCATCCCGGTGCTGTGGGGTTCAACGGTCAGGAGGTCTTCTGCACCGCTTCAATCTCCATCGAACTCCGGTCCCGGTGTGCCACTTCCTGTGGCGACTAATCGACCTATTGCGTGGCGCAAAGACTGACCCCCACAAGGTCTTTGACATGGCTCGGCTCCTTGACCGGGTGGCGGACGCCCAATGCGCGATTGAAGTGCGCCGGGCGACTAAGCCGCTGCTGCGGCAGTGAGTTCCGGAGGACCACACATGACCCCCTGGCCGAAGGACGAACTACGCCAGATTGCCGAGGCGGATGACCTGCACATCTCCCCGTTCCGCGAGGACGGCGTGACGTACGGCACGCCGACGTGGATTTGGTCCGTCGCGGTCGACGACGCCCTGTACGTGCGCGCCTACCACGGGAAGAAGTCCCGCTGGTATCAGGCCGCCGTGCGGCAGAGGGCAGGGCGGATCATCGCCGCCGGGATGACGAAAGAGGTCGGCTTCGAGCCCGTCGACGGGCCGATCAATGACCGGATCGACGACGCCTACCGGGCGAAGTACCAAGGGAGCCCGTACCTCGGGCCGATGATCGAGGACCGCGCCCGCGCCGCGACAGTCAAGGTCATGCCCCGCGAACGCCATCGGTGACCTCGTTACGGCGGGGAGCGAGATATGGAGATCAAGAAGGCGGGCGCGCAAACGCCCACCGAAGGATCAGCCGATTGGTTTACCGGCAAGGTGCGCATCGAGCCCCTGTTCCAGGCCAGCGCACCGGGGCGTGCCCAGGGCGCGCGGGTCACGTTCGAGCCGGGCGCCCGCACGGCCTGGCACACGCATCCCCTGGGCCAGACACTCATCGTGACGGCGGGCCGCGGCCTCGTGCAGAGCTGGGGAGGTCCTGTGCAGGAGCTCCACCCCGGGGATGTGGTTTCGAGCCTGCCGGACGAGAAGCACTGGCACGGCGCCACGCCCGACACCTCGATGACCCACTTCGCCATCCAGGAGGCCCTGGACGGCAAGGCCGTGAACTGGATGGAGAAGGTCAGCGAGGAAGCCTACCGGCGAAAGCCCCGGCCCTAGGAGATCGACGACCTTGACCGTGGCTGCCGGCTGGGAGAACTTCTACACGATCGTCGGCTCGTCGGCCGGCGCCCCGATTGGTCTGCAGTTTGCCGTCGCGTCGCTCGTTGCTGCGAGACCCGCCCAAGACGGCCTCGCGGAGACTCGCGGAAGTACCTCGTGCAAGTACTGTTGGGAGACAGTCGTCCAGGCGGGAAATCGGCCGCTGGGTGTGGGCGTCGGTCGCTCTTGATGATCACAGAGTGGGCGCCCGCTTCCCTTGTTCCCAGAAGTGGAGGAACAGGTCTCTGGTCCATTGGAGGAACGTGGGATCCTTTCCGTAGAAACCGGCGTAATCCCATCGTCCACCGATCGGAGGAAAGGAGACGAAACCTTCCGCATCCGTCGCGGCGAGGATCGCGGGGATTTGGGGGAGGCCGCGGAGCTTAAAATCCGGTTCGGCCCCGGGAGGCAGGGCCTTCAGCGGCAAGAGCTCAGCCGGGACGGCGAAACGGAAGTCGACGCCCCTGAGCCTTTGCTCATGGACGGTTGGGCCAAGGAGCTCGCTGCCGGGGCCGGGCACCATGGCCCAGAAGTACCGCTTGACGCGCCCCATCAACTGCTCCCCGGTCACGATGGTCTCCATGGTCTCCATGTGCAGCGTCCCCTGAGACAGTTCACCGATCCGATTCAGGAAGGGGTGGGGGAGTTGCGAGAGATCGCGGGTCGTGAAGTACTCCCGGTGTCGGGAGACGAATTCGAGGGACGGGGATAGCTGCAGGACGAGCCGGCCGTAGGTCGTCGCGGTGTACGCGCCCTGGGGCAGCCGGCGGATCAGCAACGCGTCCGTCATCCGCTTGAGCTGCCGCGTGGCCTCCGTGGCCGTCAGGCGGAGACGGCGGGCGAGCTCGCCCATCCGGAGCTCCTTGGCCTCCAATTCGCGGAGGAGGTCGAGCCGGCTCTCGCTGGACAGTTCCAGGAACAACTTGTCCACCTTCTCGGGGGGTGCCAAGGTTGATCGCCGGCGTACGGGCCGCTCTTGCGGCAGGTTACACACCGCTGTGTCTGGGTAAACATCGTTGTCAAATAAGGACTATCGGCCGCCCGTGACTGTCCTCGCCCCCGGAGAGAATCACCATGACACGAACGGACGGAGCGAAGAAGGGGCGGATCTTCACGGTCGAGCTGAAGTCAAGGGCTGCCCTGAGGAGCGCGTCCCTGAGCAACGGAAACCAGGAGGGCGTCCTGATTGAGGGGACGCTGGGCAGGCTGACGAGCGCGAGCTTCCTGGATGGGGTCGTCCTGGAGGTCGTCGGATCGGAGGGCGTCCTCCGACTGGACCTCCAACGCCAGGAGATCCGTGGGAATGCGCCGCGGGGACGGGCAGGGACTGGCGGGGGTGAAGACGCATGAGAATCGTCATCGTCCATGCAAGCAAGTACGGCTCTACTCGAGAAATCGCGGAGTTCATTGCGGAGAAACTCGGCCATCGCGGACTCGAGGCGGAGGCCCAGAGCGCTGGGCCCGTCCCGGACCTCGAGGGCTTCGGGGCGGTCGTGGTCGGAAGTGCCGTGTACATGGGCCACTGGATGCCGGAAGCCGTCGACTTCGTGCAGCGGAACCGGGCCGTGCTCGCCGACCGTCCGGTCTGGCTCTTCAGCAGCGGCCCCCTTCAACTCGCTCCCGGGGACTCGGCGCTCGACGACCCCGAGTTGGTGCCTACGGAGATCCCCGCGCTCATCGAAGCCGTGCACGCGCGAGAGCATCGGATCTTCTTCGGGGCACTCGATCCGGCGAAGCTGGCGTTCAAGCACCGGGCGCTCCGGAAGCTTCCGGCCGCGCGCGCCATCCTGCCCGAGGGCGACTTCCGGAACTGGCACAGCATCGAGGCCTGGGCGAATGCCATCGCACGGGCCCTTCAATCCCCTGGCATCGCCGTCGGTTCGGGAGGGCGATGAGCCGTGGCCGCCGCGGATGCAGCCGCCCTCGCGCACAGGGCTGGACCGAGCGGGGGCACCACCCGGGGTGTCAAGGGAGGCGCGACCCGGATTGTGGTCTCGACGATCGGCGTCATCCTGGGTGTGTCGGGCATCGAGCACGGGGTCGGCGAAGTCCTCCAAGGCAACGTCGCTCCCCCCGCGGGCGTCTTCCCCGCCTGGCCGGGATCGAGCTTCTTCCGAATCTTCAACGGCGAGCCCGCCTTCTCCCTCGTCCCGAACCTGTTCGCAACCGGGGTCCTCGCGATGCTCGTGGGCGCCCTGGTCGTGACGTGGGCGGCCCTCGGCATCACGAGGAAGCGCGGGGGATGGGTGTTGGTCGGTCTCCTCCTCGTCCAGTTTCTCGTGGGCGGCGGCATCGCGGGCCTTCCGGCCGGGATTCTCACGGGCCTCGCCGGGACGCGGATCAACGCGCCGTTGCGGTGGTGGCAGCAGCGTTCTCCCCGGCTCCTGCGGGCTCTCGCGAACTCCTGGGCGGGTTCCTTCGTCCTCTGCGTGATCGGCTGGGTCTTCATCTTCCCTGGGCTCTCGATCCTGGGCCTCTATCTTGGTGCAGACCACCCGGCGATTGCTCCGTTGATCCTCGTCACATTGACCGTGGCCATGGGGTTCACCATCGTGGGGATCGTCGCGGCCCTCGCGCGAGACGTGCGGTGCCGGGCCGAGGCGATTCCCGGGTAGCGTCCAGTCTCGTCAGTACGGGGACACGAGGCCGTACCCGCTTTCCACTAGCTCCCGCAGCCGTTGCAGGAACATGGCCATGGGCGCGCCGTCGACCACGTCGCGGTCGAACACGACCGTCATCCCGAGGAACTCGCGGGCCTCCACGCGGTCCCCGACCACCGCGGGCTTCCGCGCGATCGTCCCGAGGGCCACGGTCAGCGGGTGGAACCCGATCGGGATGGCCCAGCTGCTCCCGCCCGAGACCTTCCCGAACATCCCCACGGACGTCACGCTGACCGTTCCCATGGTCCGCTTCACGCGGAATGGGTCGCGGAACAGGCGGTTCCAGTACAACGCCTTCCGGACGAAGAAGGGCATCCGGGCGAAGAGCCGGATTGTCCGCGGGGAGGGCATCTTCTCCGCCAGGTCGATCGTCTGTTCCCCCGGGGCCAGGGATCTCGCCTGTGCGGCGCGGATCTCCGCGTGGATTGCCTCCACGCTCTTCTCATTCGCCTTGCGTATCACGTAGGGCATGGGCAGGTACTCCGGCGGCTCCGTCCCCTCGAGCCGCCGCTGGACGACGATGTTCACGTCCGCGTCGTCGAACTCGACGATCCTGTGCCGCCCGAGGCGCAATGCGTGCACGCGCTTGTGCTCGCCCGCGGCCTGCGCGAGGCACTTGATCACCCAGCCCGTGAAGGACAGCCCCTCGCCCGTCTCCGCCCTGCGCTTCGCGATCGCGGCCCGCGCCACCGTCACGTCGACCTCGGCCAGGATGGGGATGTGGTGCCTCGCCATCCCGATGCGGACCGTGTCGACCCCGACCTCCCGGGCGGGCGGGAATGGAAGCTCGGTGTGGGTGCCGTCGCGGTCGATCGCCATGTCTTGAACCACAGACAGGGCAGGGGCCAGATTTGGTTTCGGCGTACATACCCAGAGGTGCACGCGGCTGTCGTCTCAAGCTCTCAGACGACGCCCAGCACGGGACACGTCGCCGAACCCGTGGGAATCCGCTTCGCGGGACGATCGACCCCCGGCATGGCCGCAGAAAGGGAAGGAGGGGGCTTGCGCCCCCTCTGCGCCCGCGGCCCTAGTTGTCGAGGACCACGAGCCAGCCCGTCATCGTGGGCTGGTGGTAGAGGCACTCGTACGGGAAGATCCCCGGAGTGCTCGCCGTGAACGCGAACGTCGTCGTCGCGTTGTACGGCAGCACCTTGTTGATGTTGTACGGCGCCCCGATCGTGAACGTGTGGTCCTCCGGCTCCTCCTCCGTGTTGAAGAAGTGGATCGTCACGTTGTCGCCCTGGTAGACCGTGATCCGGTCCGGGGCGAAGTAGTCGTGGGGCGGCATGCCTGGAGCGCTGTCGTTGAACGGCAGCACGACCGTGAAGACCCAGAAGACGCGGTTCTCCGCCGCGTGGTGGATCGTCTTCGGGCTCACGAGGCTCGCCCCCCCGAAGCCCGCGGCGGCTCCGATGAGGGCCGACACGATTACCGCAATCGCCAACGTCCTAGCTACACCGGAGGAAGGCCTTGCCGCCGCTGCGGCGACGTTGCTTCCTCCGGGCCTCTCGTACGTGAACCGGGCCGACGGCCTTTCCCCGCTTTCCAGCGCTCCTGTCATGTCGTTCGCTCCTTGCCCCTCCTGGGCCTTCTTCGGAGGGGTGTTCACGCGCCCCAGCGCTATTAATCGCCAGGACGATTCCCGGAGCTGGCTCCCAGGGTTGGGAGCGAGGCTCCATGCACATAAAGGATCGGCGACTTCAACAGGCCCTGCTGAGAGCCTTGGCGGACGAGTCCAGTGCCCGAATCCTCGCCGCGACGGCGTACCGGACCTTGTCCGTGATGGACCTCATCCGCCAGGAGGGAATCGCGAGCTCCTCCGCGTACCGGCACGTGCACGAGCTGGAGAGCGACGGCCTCCTCGTCGTGGACCGCACCGTCCTCACGCCGGACGGGAAGATATACCAGATGTACCGAGCGACGTTCCGCGAGGTGACCGTGACCTTCCACGCCGGCGACCTCGTCGTGAACGCCACGCCGAACCTGGACGCCGTCCAGAAGGCCTTCCGCCTCTTCCACTCGTTCACGGAGGAGATTTGATGGCGTTCGAGCACCTCGTCCTCGCGGCCGCGAAGACCGTCGTCCTCGCCCTCGGCCTGACGATCTCTGGCTGGTCCTTCCTCGCGTACCGGCGGCGCGGTGACCGCCTCATGCTCGGCCTCGCGGTGGCCTTCGGTCTCGTGGCGGTAGGCTCGTTCCTCGAGGGGTTCCTCTTCGAGATCCTAAACTGGGACCTCCTGACCGTCCACCTCGTGGAGTCCGTGTTCGTGTTCACCGGGCTGGCGACGATCGCGTTCCTCCTCCGGCCCCGGGGGGCGCGCACGTGAACCTCTTGGATCTGGCCAGCGCCGTGGCCGTCCTCGCCGCGAGCGTCCCGCCGCTGTACTTCGCGGTCCGCCTGCGCGGCCCCCGGACCTCGTTCCGGATACTCGTCGTCATACTCGCGGCCTCCTTCCTGGTCCACGGGGCCTTCCACGCCCTCGACGCGTTCGCCTTCCCGGAGGATGCCGTCGTCGGCCTTGAGGCAATCTCCTCCGCCCTGATTCTCGTCTTCGCGCTCGCCTACTGGTCCCTCCGCGGGGGGTCGAGGCCATGAGCCTCGACCCGGTGTTCGAGGCGGCCATGCTGGCCAGCCTCGGGGCCTCCCTCGTGATCTTCCTCGCCCTGACCGCGAGGGGCCCGGCGAAGCGGGCCGCGGGAGTGGTGGACTTCGGCACGGCCTTTTCCTTGTTCCTCGCGGGCTGGATGGCCACGGAGCTCCTCGAGGCCCTGGCGCCCGCGGCCTGGTCCGAGGCGGTCGGCGTCCTTCACCTCGCGGTCCTCGCGACCCTCGCCGCCTGGATGAACCTGCGATGGCGCTGGTCCCTCCGGCGCGCCCAGGAGGGGTCCTGACGATCCACGAGGCCCTCGTGGCGGTCCGGCTGGGCATCGTCGTGGCGGGAGGCCTAGCGGGCCTCTGGTGCCTTCGCCTCGCCCTCGCCTCGGGCCGCGACCGTTGGTCGTACCTCCTCCTCGCGGCGGGCTTCGGCCTCATCGCTTTCGGGGCCGTCGCAGAGGGAGTCCTCTACGAGTTCGCGGGATGGGACCTCTTCGCCGCGCACACCGCGGAGGCCCTCGTGAGCATCGCGGGCTTCTCATCGATCCTCGCCTCGATCGTGCGGAGCAAGGTGTGATTCCTCGGCGGGGAGCGTCCCGCGGATTCGGCCGCCCAAAAGCGTCCCCACCAGGCTTATGAACGTCTTCCACGGCCGTCCAAGAAGGGTTAACCCCACCTCCGCCCTCGAACGGCCCGGATCCTATGAAGAAAACTGCCTTCGCGGTGTCGGTCCTGGCCCTCTTGCTGGCCGTGGCCGGCGTCGCCGGATACGTGGTGGTGGCCCATGGGAGCCTGCCCTTCGGCGCCGCGCCCGCTTCCTCGGGCGCGAGCGGCGTGGGCACGCTAAGCGTGCTCGTGACGGACACACCTCCAGCCAACGCGACCACGGGGAACGAGACGGCGGGAAACGCCACCGTGGCCAACGTGACCTGGAGCCACGTGTACGTGACGTTCACGGTCGTCCAGGCCATGCAGGCGAACGATTCGAACAACAGCGGGTGGCACGACATCAACGTGAGCAACACGGTCGACCTGATGTCGGTCCAGACCACGGCGGCCCTCCTGGGGTCGGCGCAGTTGCCCGCGGGGCAGTACACCCAGCTGCGGATCGTCGTCGAGAAGGCCTGGGGCGTGACGTCGACCGGGAAGACGTACGCCTTCACGGTCCCCTCGGGGGACCTGAGGACGGACGACCCGTTCACCGTCGCGACGGGCCAGACGGCCAGCCTCACGCTGGACGTCAACCTGAGCCACTCGATTGTGTGGACCGCCATGGGCTACGTGTTCACGCCCGTGATCGGCTCCATCCAGTCGAGCTGAGCTCCCTCGCCCGCTCGTCCTGAGCGGGCCCTTTCCTCTTTTCCGAAGCCGCGGCAGACCGCGAACTTGAAAGATGACCAGGCCATCCGGGGGCGGTGACGGGGAGAGCATGGCCACGGCCAAGCGGACCGCCGAGCTGATTCGACTCTTCGAAGAGCGGGCGCCGATCGCCCGGTTCTTCGGGATGCACCTGTCGTACAACGAGGAAGGCGGCGCGGTCGTCGACCTTCCCTACAACCCGAACCTCGATCACGCCCTGGGCGGCGTCCACGGCGGCGTGTACGCGACGATGCTGGACACGGCCGGGTGGTTCACGGCGGCCGCGACGACGGACCGGTCGTGCTGGGCCGCCACGTCCGAGTTCACGGTCCACTTGCTCCAGCCGGTCCAGCGCGCCTCCCTCCGTTCCGTGGGGAGTCTCGTGAAGGTCGGCAAGCGACAGGTCGTCGCGGAGATGCAACTCGAGGACGGTGAGGGACGCCTGGTCGGACACGGGGTGGGGACGTTCATCATCCTGCCCAACCTGCCGACCAAGTAGACGAAGGATCGCCAGGACCCAAGATCGTTTCGTGCCTCTCCCCTGGCCATAACCCGCGCTTTTCGATGTCCATGGGACTGCACTTCAAGTCCTTGGGCACAACCTTTACGCCCCTGGACCGTCCATGAGGTGACCGAGGGGATTGCACGAAGCTGTGGCAGGCGCTGTACGCCATGATCTGGGTCGTGTTCCTGGAATTCCTCCTGGCGATGACGCCCAACGCCCCGGCCTGGACCGAGTTCGTGCACATCGCCCTGGGGTTCGTCATCGTCGGTCTCGCGTTCTACGATTTCAATGGCCTGCGGGCGACCGCGGTGCCCGCGCGGGTGAAGCGCATCGCCAAGTCCACGCTCCAACTGTCCGTCGTGATGGGCGTCCTCGGGTTCCTCCTGTTCTTTGATGTCGGGGTGGACTGGACGATTCTGTTCGGCGTCACCGTCTGGGGTCTCATCCTCTTCATCCACGTGGTGAACGCCTTCGCGATCATCACCCAAGCCGCCGCGGTTGCCATCGCCTACGACATGTGGGAGGACAAGGAGTTCGCCAAGGAGACCGCACCCGGTGAGGTGCCGGCGATGCCGACCCCCAAGAAGCCGGATGCGGCCCCGAAGCCGTGAGCGGACCCTTCCGCTCTCCGGGCCCGGCCGCACCCGCGGAGGTTCGCGGTTCTAGTGACGACTCGGAGAACCACGCCCCAATCCTTAAGCCCGCCCCGTCAGGTCGGTTCGACCAAGAGGCGCGAGCGTGCCCCTTCTCAAGTCCGCTTCCGACGTCTTCGACCAGGCCACCGACTACCTCATGCGTGGCGACTTCGCCAGCGCCCTGAACAAGTACAACGACGCCGTCCGGAAGTTCCAGAAGGTGGGCGACGTAAACGGGGCCACCCAGGCGTACGCGTATGCAGCGGTCATGAGCCTGGCCCAGAACCCGTCGAACCCCAACGCGTACCGCGGCGCGGCCCAGGCCCTCCACGCCCTCGGCGACAGCCCCGTAAAACTCGGCCTCCGCGAATCCACCGGCAACGCCCTCGCCCACGAGGCGGAGATCCTCGCCAGCGTGATGGAGTGGACATCCCTCCAGCCCGCCTCCACGGCCCAGTACCAGCAGAAAGCCCAAGCCCTCCGGCAGGTCGCCACGGCGATCCGCTCGGACATCGGCAGCAACGTTCTCGTCCTCCCCGAGTTGTTCCGGCAAGGCTCCATCACGGGCGAAAGCCAAGCCCTCGCCCTTGCCGCCCAGTCCGAAGAGGCCCTCGCTGAGTCCATGATTGCCACGGACCCCAAGGCCGCCGCGGAGCACTACCAGA
>OBLJ01000049.1_pt1 | contig 13413 bp, 9 predicted proteins | sample 2433971 | NCBI WGS metagenome assembly OBLJ01 (sample SAMEA2468440, study PRJEB22500) | soil metagenome | biome: Glassland; feature: Farmland; material: Clay | place: Australia | collected 2013-01-31 | depth 0.55 m
TTCGTGAACGCGGGGGCCGACCTGCTGATCACCTGGGCCAAAGCGTGGGACGACTCCCTGTACGGGGGCACGGCGCGGTACGTCGTCCAGCGTTCCGCAGCGCCCATGGGCCCCTACGCCGCGGTGAGCGGGGACATCCCCGCGGTCGATGCCCCCTCGTACGGCTTCGTGGACCCGGGGCGGGGGAGCGCGGATCCCTCGAACTCGTTCTACCAGATCCAGACGTTCGACGCGGCGAACAACACACGGTCCAGCGACACGATCGCGGTGAAGGCCTGGGTCTCCGTGAACCCCGGGCCCAACCTGCTCGGCATGTCCGTGGACCCGGGACCCGAGTCCCTCGGGAACGCGTCCGGCGGAGTGCCCTGGTCCGAAGCCTGGACCTACGACGGATGCGAAGGCGGGTTCCGGTGGACGCGGCTCACGCCGGGGAACGAGCCCGCCCCGATTCCCCTGGGAAGGGGGTTCTGGTTCAACGCGACCGCGGGAGGCCGGATCGCCCTTCTGGGCGTGGTCCCTCAGGAGGTCCACGTCCGGCTCTGTCCGGGCTGGAACCTCGTGGCGCTTCCCGGCTTCCGCGGGAACCTCACCGTGGGCACCTTGCGGACCGACACGGGGGCCGACCGGGTCGCGGGCTACGATCCCGCGGACCCGTACCACACCCAGCTCCTTCCCGATTCCGCCATCCTCACCTGGGGAGAAGGCGTGTGGGTGCACGTGCCCTCGGCGGTCACTTGGACCGTGTACGGCTTCTAGCCCTCACCCTTCCGTGACGTCGAAGAGCTCGGCCTCGGGGACCTGGAAGTAGTGCAGGGAGCGCTCGATCTCCCGTTCGTGGGACATCTCCCCCTCGATGGTCCGGACGAGCCCGGGCTTCAGAGAGATGGTGAGCCGCCGGCCGTCCTTCTCGAAGGTCACGCCCGGCTCCGATGCGGGCTCGACGGCGATGTTCCCCTTGCCCAGGGTGCACCCGCTCCCGACCTGCACGCCGTCCGCGACGCACATCATGGGCGGCTGGGGCACGGTCCGCACGGTCGCGCGCAGGCCCTTCCAATGCCCGAACGTCCGCTTGCCGATGGCCCCCATGCGCAGGCCCAGGGTCACGTAGATGCCCAGGTGTCCATGGAATCGCTGGAGGGCCGCGAGCTCCTCGGGGAGGTCCATTGGGGGCACGAAGGGCGCGCGGGACAAGAAGCTTCGCCTCTCCGGAGAGCACCACTTTCACCCATCCCTCCGGCTCGGCTATTAGAGGCGCGCTGCCATGGTCATCCGATGGTGCTTGCGGACCATGCGGGACCTCTCCTCGGATGCGGCGACACGCGCGGAGACAGGCCCGTCGGCGACCGCGACGGAATGCCCGGAATGCGGAGCCCCCCTCCTCCACACGAACGGTTGCGTCCTCTGCGGACAGTGCGGGTACTCGCCCTGCGATTGAGGACCGCCGAAACGCGCTCCGCGGGTTCCAGCGGAAGTCGCCCCGCGGGCACCTCCCTCCATGGGAAGGCCACGGCCTCCAGTGGACAGGAAACGATGGGGTCGGAGGTTAAGTAGGGCCATGTCGGGTGCGGACGTGCCGTCGGAGATCGGGGGGGCTCGGGTCCGGCGACCAGGGGAGGAACGTACGCTCGTTGAGTTACCGCAGGATGAGCTCATTGCGAAGTGGGAGGAGTTCTTCGAGGACGCGGGGTACCTCTCGCGGATCATCCAGGTGGCGGACCGGTACCCCGAGGAGCGGAGCCTCGAGGTCGCCTTCGCGGAGCTGAACCGCTTCGACACGGACATGGCCATCTACCTCATGCGCCACCCGCTCAACGTCCTCACCGCGGGCGAGGAGGCCATGCGCCGCCTCGTGCCGCCGGGCGAGGAGCTCACTCAGATCCACCTGCGGGTCAAAGGCCTGCCGCGGGACGGACGCATCCAGATTCGGGATTTGCGGGCGAAGCACCTCGGGCAATTCATCTCCGTGGAAGGCTTGGTGCGGAAGTCGACCGAAGTGCGGCCGCGCGTGGTCGGCGCGCTCTTCCAATGCCTGCGTTGCGGGACGATCATCAAGGAGGAACAGGACGGGCAGAACTTCCGCGAGCCCCTGGAGTGCTACGAGGAGCAGGGCGGCTGCAAGCGGTCCGCGAGCGCCACGAAGTTCAAGCTGCTCACGGAGACCTCCATGTACTTGGACACGCAAAAGCTCGAGATCCAAGAGGCGCCCGAGGGGCTGCGGGGCGGCGAGGAACCCCAAAGGCTGACAGCCTACGTGGAAGACGATCTGACCGGTCAGATCACTCCGGGCAACCGCGTCATCATGAACGGCATCCTTCGCAGCGTCCAAAAGGGTCGCCCCGGCGCGAAGTCCACCCTCTTCGACATCTTTGTGGACGTCAACTCGGTCGAGCGCGAGCAGGTCGAGTTCGAGGAGATCGAGGTCACCGAGGAGGATGCCCGCCTGATCCGGGAAGCGGGATCCAACTCGGACATCTATCGGCTGATCACGGCCTCCATCGCACCGTCGCTGTACGGCATGTACGTAGAGAAGGAGGCTCTGGCCCTCCAGCTGTTCAGTGGCGTTCCAAAACTGCTACCCGACGGGCGCCGCATCCGAGGTGACATCCATTTGCTCATGGTCGGCGACCCGGGCACGGGCAAGAGCGAACTGCTTTCGTACATGAGCCGCCTCTCGCCGCGCGGCATCTACGCCACGGGGAAGGCCGCGAGCGCCGCGGGTCTTTGTGTGGCCGCGGATAGCCTTGTCGTGACGAGCGAAGGGGTGCGAACCATCGAGAACTTGTCGCAACCCTATTTCCGCGATTCCGCGCGCGCCCGATCCATGGAGACGGCGGCCGCGCAGGGCGCCGTGGCAACCGTTGACGACCGGCACCGATCCGCCTTGAAACCTCTCGAGACGGTGTGGCGCCTCAAGCCTCCGGCCGCGATGCTCGAAATCGAGATGGCCTCGGGCCTCTCGCTCTCCGTGACTCCTGCCACGCGGGTGCTGGTGGACCACGCGATGGGACAGTCGTGGATCCAAGCGAAGTTCGTCCGGCCCGGGATGCACGTGGCTGCGGCGAACCGCCTTGAATTCCCGGAGCAACCGGCTCTCCCAATCCTCGCGTTCCTCCGGAAGATCACGACACGGGTTGTCGTCGACGTCGACCAAGGTCTGGTCGATGAGATCATCGCAGGGCTCAAATCGAAATTCGGAACCTTACGGGAAGCCGCCGCGCGGCTGCTACTGGCGGAAACCTCGCTGTACGACGCTTGGAGGAACGGAAAGCACGACATCCCGCTGGCTCAGTTGCTGGTGGCCGCACGCGCGGCGGGAGTCTCCGAGGGACGCGTCGCAGAGGCGATACGCTGGTACTCCCAGACCGGGGGGCATCTCATCTCGCTCCCGACCTCGCTGACCCCGGAGCTGGCCTACTTTGCCGGGCTCATCGCGGGGGACGGAAGCGTCGAGAGGACCCCGTGGAGTGGCTTCTCGATTCGGTTCAGCAACTCGGACCCGACTCTCGTCGACCGATATCGCACGCTGACGTCGGGTCTCTTCCACGTGCAACTCAACTTCACCCCCCAGAGTCCTCTGCGCGCGGCCACGTTGCGGTTCCACAGCGCGCTCGTGGCATCGGTTCTAGCACAACTGGGCATACCGACCTCACCCAAGTCCTACCGCCTGGACCTCCCGCTCGCCCTCCTCAATGGGCCTCGTGCGACGCTGGCCGCTTACCTCCGCGGTCTCTACGACACCGATGGCACGATCCAGGTTCGGCGCACCGGGGGAAGCTGTCTCTCCCTGACCACGACCAGCGCGGCCCTCGCGAGGGGCGTGCAGACGGCACTTCTGAGGTTCGGGATTCACGCTCGACGGCGGGTGCGGCACGTAGCCGGTCGCAAGGCTGCCCGCCTCGACGGGACGATCATCGTGAGCCGGCACGACCAGTACGTCCTGGACATCTGGGATTCGGATTCGCTCCTCCGCTTCCGCCAGGAGGTCGGATTCAATCACCCGCGGAAGGCCGAGGCGCTGGCACATGTGACCAACCGGACGCCGCACTCCAACCTCAACCTAGTCCATGGCGCCGGACCTCATCTTCGCGAGATTCGCACGCTTCTTGGCCTGAACCCGGAGGCGGCCTACGGGAAGCGAGAGGGCGGGGCCCGCGCTGTTGAGCGTGGCGCAGAGGCCACCACCCACGAGTCCCTGCTCGCCTTGGTCGAGGGCATCTCCTCCGTGTACACCTCCGGAGCCTTTGAGGGCATCCGTGTGCGTATCGGGGCGGGCTTGCGGCAGAAGATTCGCGAGGCGATTGCGCGGTCGGGCCACAGCGGCGCCGATTTCGCGCGGGCCCTTGGGCTCCCAGCCGGGCGGATTCACGATGCGTTCTATCGGAGGAGCCGTCGGGCTCCCGGCATCCCCTTGCGGCTCCTGGAGCGAATCGCTCGCGAGTTGAAGGCCTCCGACCAGGAAACCGCGACCGAAATCGAGGCGGCCATCTGGCCGTACCTGGCCCGATTGAGCAAGATTCCGTCCCGCCTGGAGTTCCTTCGAATCCTCGCGTCCGCCGATGTACGCTGGGAACCTGTCCGCACCATCCGTGTCCGCCCCTCGACCGACGTGCCCACGGTATATGACCTCACCGTGAAGGACGCCCATGCGTTCGTCGCCAACGGGATTTTGGTCCACAACACCGCCGCAGCGGTGCGCGACGAGTTCGGCGAAGGACGGTGGACCCTCGAAGCGGGGGCGCTGGTCCTTGCGGACTTGGGGTTGGCGTGCCTCCATCCCGACGCGGAAGTCCTGATCGACGGCTCTCCCATCCGGGTCGAGGACCTTTTCGAAGCGCCTCGTGCGGTGAAGGCGGTTGCCGGCGGCCGCGAGATCGAGTTGTCTCCTCTCGCCCGTTCCACAACCGCCTTCGATCCTGCCGCGGCTCAAGTAAGGACCGAGGAGGCCGCATTCGTCGTCCGTCGGCGATACCGCGGCCCCGTTCTCCGGGTCACGCTCTCTTCTGGATTCGAGGTCCGACTGACGCCCGATCACCTGGTCTTGGACGGCGAGTCGTTCTCCTGGAAGCGGTTGCAGAACTTGAGGCCGGGCGCCCGCCTTGTGGCCTGCCAGCGCCTCCCCGGTCCGCGCGAACCACCGGCCCTGCTCGATCTCATCCCGGCGGAATGGATCGTCCAGCCCACGATTGCGGAGAAACGCACCCTCCGCGACCTCCTCGTGGATCGGTTCGGGACGCTGGCGACCGCGAATCGGGAATACGGTCTCGACCGGAACGCGCTCAATGGAAGGAGCGCCCTGAAGGTTGGAGCCTTCCGGAAGATCCTCCGAGACCTGGGAGTGTACGAGAGCTGGAAGTTGCGCCCCTTCGCCTTCGGCCGGCGAGGCTCGACGGAGCGTCTACGGGTCGCGACCCTGACGCCCGAGTTGGGCTACCTGCTCGGTTTCATCTGCGGAGACGGCCACGTCGCGACGGACAACCGACGCTCGAGCCTCAGCATCTTCCAGTCCCGGGCCCATCTGGCTCAGATTCAGCGGCTCCTCGAACTCACGAAGGCGGTCACGCCGTACGGCTGGGGAATGCATCCCCGCATGACGCGCTCGCGCATCCGGGGTCGCCCGGTCGAGTGCGGTATGTACCACATGCATCGCGGGTCCAATCTCCTCGCGTTCCTGTACCGTTGGCTGACGGAACATGACCTCGAGAACCTGACCAAGCTCGACGATGCAGCCCTTCGCGGCTTCCTGGCCGGGCTCATGGATGCGGACGGCTGCATCTCAATCAAGCGGTCGGAATCCCGCGGCAGGACCTACGAGGCCGTCGAGCTCCAGTTCGTGTTCTCACCGCGTCGGAAGGCCAATCAGCGCCTGCTGTATGCACTTCGCCGGTTCGATGTCTTCGCCCGCATCAGGGAAGGGCGCAACGTGCTCATCGTCCAAGTGAGTGCTCGGGACGACGCTCGGCGACTCCTGGAGGCGATGGCTCCCTATTCTGTCAAGTCGAAGACGATACCGCAGGCCCATGCTCTCCAGCCCGCGGAACACGAGGAGGTGCCGGTGGCACCGGTCTCCGCCATCCTGGCGGGGGTTAGGCCAAAGCCCTGGAGGCTCCTGAACAAGACCTTCTGGAGCCAGCTCCACGACCTGGCCCACGCGAACCGGAGACCCTTCAAACCGACGCTCTCCAAGCTCGCAAAGGCGGTGGACCCTTGGCTGAGCCCAGATGACCGCCGGCGTCTCGAGTCGTTGACGGGGTACGACTACGCCTTGGACCGAATCGTCCAGGTTCGGGTCGAAGAGCACGACGGGTATGTGTACGACCTCCGGGTGCCTGGTGATAGCAACTTTGTGTGCGATGGCGTGGTTGTGCACAACTGCATCGACGAAATCGAGAAGATGAATCCGCAGGACCGCTCCGCGATCCACGAGGCCATGCAGCAACAGAGAATCAGCGTAGCGAAGGCGGGAATCACCGCGGTCCTCCAGTCGCGGTGCGCAGTGCTCGCTGCGGCCAATCCGAAGTTCGGCCGCTTCGATGAACGCAAATACATTTCTGAACAACTGGATTTGCCGCCAGCGCTGTTGAGTCGATTCGACATCATCTTCTCGATGATCGATCGGCCCCAAGCCGAGAGGGACCGCGAGCTTGCAGAGCACGTCCTCAAGGGACACCAGGTGGGCGAGCTCATGAAGCGACGCGAGGCGAGCCTCGCGACTGCGGAGACGGGTACACTCGAGGAGCCCTATACGCCGCACTTCAACCCCGACTTCCTGCGCAAGTACGTCGCGTACGCGAAGCGCATCTACCCTGTGATGACGGACGAGGCCATGGCGGCGATCGAGAAGAAGTACCTGGAGATTCGCAAGACCGGAGAAGGCGCAGGGTCGAGCGTCCCGATCACGCCGCGGCAGCTCGAGGCGATCATCCGACTCTCCGAGGCGAGCGCCCGCCTCCGGCTGAGCAACGAGGTCAGCATCGACGACGCGGAGCGCGCGGTGCGCATCGTGGAGTACTGGATGGGCAAGGTTGCGGGCGAAGAAGGGAAGTTCGACATCGACATCGTCCAGACGGGCATCAGCCAGTCCCAGCGCGAGCAGATCATCTCCCTTCGGGACATCATCAGCGAGCTCGCGGGTCCCGACGGCGTCGCGGACTACGAGGACATCGTCCGCATCGCCCAGGAACGCGGGATCCCGCCCGCCAAGGTGGACTCCTGGCTCAAGCGGTGGTCCCAGGAAGGGGAGATCTACAGCCCCGCGAAGAACAAGTACAAGCTCGTGGAGCGGCTGTAGGAAAGTCCTTTAGGCTGCGCGGCGAATCCATCCCCGTACCTCGATGGCCATCCGGATGAAGGTCTACAGCCAGGGGAAGGAGACCCTGGTCGCCGCGGCGGACGAGGACCTCCTGGGCAAGACCTTCCGCGAGGGGAAATTCAAGATCGAGGTGGGCAAGTTCTACGAGGGCGATCGGGTCACCGAGGAGGGCCTCGTGGACCACCTGAAGCTGGCGAGCATCGGGAACTTCGTCGGCCGTGAGACGGTCGAGGCGGCCAAGAGGGGCGGCTTCGTGAGCGACGAGGCGATCCTCTGGATCGGGGGCGTCCCCCACGCCCAGTACGTCATGATGATGGAGTGAGCCCGTTCCTGCGAAGGTTTTTCCGGCCCACGTCCTTCGCGAGGAGGATGCGTGACGCCGCTGCAGCGGACCACGTCGAGGAGCCTGTGCACGCCGCGGCTCCGCCATCTGCTCCCACGCCGCCCGCGGCGGGCGAGTGGGCCATCGGGATCGCCTTCGTCCTCGCCGCCCTCGCCCTGGTCGCCTGGATCGGATGGACCATCGCGAGGCTCTAAGCCCGGCCATGGCGGCGGACCGCGTCCCTCATCGGGCGTTCGCGGATCCGCGGAACCGGCGCCGCACGGACCGCGGACGCCGGACGCGGCGCCACTGCCGCCACATGCTCTTGGCATGCTTCTTCAGCATGAGGGCGTACTCGTGCATGAGAACGTAGCTCGCGCACCCGACGATCAGCCCGAGGCCCGTGAGGCTCGTCGCGAAGTAGACGATGACCGAGACGGGAGACGAGCTCGAGAGCACGGCCAGGGCGAGCTCCTTGAGGAGCCCGATGGAGCCGATGCCCAGCCCGAGGGAGAGCAGGAACCGCCCACGGCTCGCCTGCCCCCACAGGAAGTTGACGCCTCCGAGGAGCACGAGGATACCGCCGAAGTAGCTCGTGTACGCGAGGATGAGGAGAACCACGTCGAAGACGAACACCAGCGGTTCGTGGACGACCGGGAGGAGGTACTCCTGGTAGAGGTCCTGCTGGAGGGGCAGCTGACCTGCGAGCAGCAGGGCCGACGAGATAACGGACAGGACGACGGCGTCACGGTGGCGAGTCTTCTTGAGTCTCCACCAGGACTTCACTCGCGGCATGGAGATGGGGGCCGACGTCGCAGCGGATACTTATGGACTTCTACGCCGCTATCGGCGGTCCGGGTCCGCATAGCCATCCCTTAAGTAGCCGCGGGCCGCTGCGAACCCACCGTCATGTTCTGCGTCGAGTGCGGGGCCGAGGGACCCGTCTATCAGGGCGTGTGCGGGTCGTGCTTCGCGAAGAAGCACCCTGTCGTGGAGCCGCCCGCGAACCTGGACGTGCCGCGATGCGCGCAATGCGGCGCCTTCCATTTCCGGTCCGGGTGGTCCCGAGTGGAACTCGACCTGGCGATTCCGCAGCTCCTCCGGGAGAAGGTGCGCGCACTGCCGCCCTTCGAGCACGTCACGTTCACCCACGTGGCCCGCGAGGAGGACGCGAACAACTTCTTCCTCACGGTGAAGGCGTCGGGGCGGTTCGAGGATCTCCGCCAGGTCCAGGATTTCCATGTCCGGCTGCGGATCAAGCCGTCCGTCTGCGACACGTGCGCGAAGCAGGCGGGCCGGTACTACGAGGGCATCCTCCAGGTGCGCGCGGAGGACCGCGACCTGACGCCCGCGGAGATGCGCGGCGTGCGGACCCTCGTGCTGTCCCGCGTGGAGCGCGGACGCGACGAGGCGGGCGACTTCATCTCCCGGACGGAGGAGATCCACGGCGGCCTGGACTTCTACGTGAGCACGAACGCCCTCGGGACGCGGCTCGCGAAGGAAGTCGCGGAGGCGTTCGGCGGCTCGGTCACCGCCTCGCCCAAGCTGTTCGGCCAGCGACAGGGCAAGGAGATCTACCGCGTCACGACCCTCGTGCGGCTTCCCGCGTTCCAGGTGGGCGATCTGGTCCGCCACAAGTCCGAGGTGACCGAGGTCCTCTCCCTCCGCCCCTTCGTCGAGCTGCGGAACCTGGCCACGGGCGAGCGGCGCCGGTACAAGGCGAAGGATCTGCGCGGCCTGCGTCGGGTCGACGCGGAGCGGTTCGAGACGGAGATTCGCCCCGGCGTGAGCGGCGGACTCGTCGCGCCCCATCCGGACTCGGGCGCGGAACGGCCCGTCCTGAGCCGGGGCGTGAGACCGGGCCGCGCGGTCGTCGTCTGGACCGCGGACGAGGCCTACGTGTCCGCCCTTCCGGCGATCCCCTCGAAGCCTTAAAGGCGGCCCCGCCCTTGCCCGAGCGATGAAGGTGGCCCTGGGCTGCCGCGCCCTGGACGAGCTCCTGGGTGGGGGGATCGAGGACGGGTGCATCACCCTCCTCCACGGGGAGGCGGGGAGCGGCAAGACGAACCTCTGCCTCCAGCTCGCCCGCAACGTGGTGCGGGCGGGCCGCAAGGTGATCTACGTCGACACGGAGGGCGTGTCCATGGAGCGCCTCCGCCAGATCTGCGGCGACGACTTCGACGTGGTCGCGAAGAACATCCTCTTCTCGGAACCGTACAGCTTCGAGGAGCAGGAGTCGCTCATCGAGAAGGCCGTGAAGATTGCGGAGAGCAACGCGGAGGTCGGGCTGATCATCATCGACAGCATCACGATGCACTACCGCCTCACCATGCGGGACGAGACGCGCCGGGACGAGCGGTACTCCCTGACGCGGCAGATCGCGCGCCTGCTCAAGGTGTCCCGCACCCGCGGCATCCCCGTGGTCGTGACGTCCCAGGTGTACACGGACATCGACACGGGGCGCTACATGCCCCTGGGCGGGCACATGCTCAGCCACAACGCGAAGACGATCATCCGGTTCGAGAAGGTCGGCCCGAGCCAGCGCGCCGCGGTCCTGGAGAAGCACCGCCACCGGGAGGAGGGCAGCCGGGCGACGTTCCGGATCACGGGCCGAGGCCTGGAGGACTAGCGCACCCGGGACCGCTGGGCGTCCAGCAGGACCTCGAGGAGGGCGCGGGCCTCGGGATCCTTCGCCGGGAGACGGTCCAGGGCCTTGCGCGCGAGGTCCAGGTTCTTCTCGATCCGCATCTCCATGAGGGGAAGCACGTGGCGCGCGAGGAGGGACCGCACGGTCTCGAGGTCGCGCTTCGTGGTCCGGGAGCCGCGGCCGTAGGATCGCAGGAAGGCGGTCCGGTCTGGGCCCTTGAGCGCCTGGGTCGCCAAGACGTAGATCCGGGTGCGCTTGCCCTGGCGGATGTCGCCTTCGGACGAACCGCCAATCTCCGAAGGGACCACGCCGGCGCCGAGGAGGTCGTCCCGATCCTGGAAGGCCACGGCGAACAGGAGGGCATACTCCTGGAGGGCCTCGCGGACCTCCACGGGCGCCCCCGCGGCGATGGCCGCGGTGCCTGCCGCTCCGAGGTAGAGACGACCCGTCTTCGCCTCGCTCATCCGGACGTAGTCCTCCTCGGGGATGCGCCGCTGCCCCTCGAAATCGACGTCCAGGGCTTGGCCGTCGCTCAGGACCAAGTCGACCTCGGTTAGCTCGGTCAGGAGCCCCACGCGGACGGAGGGCTCCAACTCCCGGGGGCTCTCGATCGCACGCTCGGCCAGGGAACGGATGCGGAGGGCGTCGAGGATGGCCTGGGACGCGCCGTACCGGTGTCGCCGGGTGCGGAACACGACCGCGGGGCGGTCCGCATCCTCGCGGCGGTACAGGGCCGCGTTGGACGACCACGCGCTGGGCAGCGTGCGCCGCCGCTCGTCCTCGTCCATGATGTCATCCAGGAACAGGGTGTACAGGTGATACCACTCGAGCCAGCAGGCGGCGCGCTCCAAGGCGGCCGAGGGCGGCTCCCCCGTGAGAAGACGGTATCCCGCCAGCGCAATCGCGTACCGATACCGCTTCCCCGCGAGGAAGAGCCGCGCATTCCGCGACATGGTCTTCGTCGACGGGTACCGCCCGACGGGATGGGCGGTGAGGAATTCCTCCCACATGGTCTGCAGGTTCGCGTTGCACGTGTCGCGGTAAGGCCGCAGGAGTCGCTCGAGGCGCTCGACCTCGGACGCGGGGGAGTCGGTCATCGGCTCACGATTCCCCGGCGAGTTCGATCCACGTCGCGGTGGGCGCGTTGATGATCGCGTGCCGCTCCTGCAACTCCGCGACGGAGGAGGCGCCCGTGAGGAACATAGCGGCCTTCAGCTCTTCGATGACCGCCTTCAGCTCGGCGACCACGGCGTCCGAGGAGACCTTGGCCGCCTCGAGCATGGGCTTCGCCATGCCGGCTGCGGTGGCCCCCAGGGCAATGCCCTTGGCCGCGTCCAGGCCGCTCCGCACCCCGCCCGTGGCGACAATCGGCAGACCGACGTTCGCGAGGACGATCGACGCGGGTGTCGGGATGCCCCAGTCCCAGAACGTGGCGCCCAGTCGCTCCTTGAGGGACGAGGCCTCCTTCCGTGCACGGTAGTGCTCCACGGCGGAGAAGGAGGTGCCGCCCAGGCCGCCCACGTCGATCGCCTTGACGCCGGTCTTCTTGAGGGCCGCGGCCACATCGCGAGAGATGCCCGCACCCGTCTCCTTGGCCATGACGGGGAAGCGGGCCGCGAGGTTCTTGATCGCGGCGAGGCAGCCCTTGGCGCGTCGGTCCCCTTCGGGCTGGACGACCTCCTGGAGGAAGTTGAGATGGACGATGAGCGCATCCGCGCCGATCATGTCCATGGCCCGCTTCGCGTCCGCGACGCCGTACGCACGCTTCGTGGCCTGCGGGATGAGCTGGGGCGCGCCCAGGTTGGCGAACAGGAGGGGCACGTCGTGGTCCTTGACGACCGCGTAGGTGGGCTCGAGCTCGGGCTTCTCGATGGCCGCGCGCTGGGAGCCGACCCCCATGGCGACGCCCACCTCGGCGGCGGCGCGGGCCAAGTTCGCGTTGATCTCCCCGCCCATGCCGAAGCCGCCGGTCATGGAGGAGATGACGAGCGGCGCCTCGAGGCGCTTGCCGAAGAGCTTGACGGCGAGGTCGATGTCGTCCAGGTCGAGCTCGGGGAGCGCACTGTGGAGCAGGTGGACGTCGCCCCAGTAGTCGTAGCCCGCGGACACGTCCTCGTTGAGGATGATGTTGACGTGCTCCGCCTTCCGCTGCTCCGTCTTGGACGGTTCGGCCATGTCAGTGCCCTCCGACGACCCGGGTGCCGATGACGATGCGACCCCGCAGGGCATCCCGGACGCGGTTCTTGACGTTACCGTTGACGATGATTGTCTCGTCCGCGAAGGAGGCGATCTCGAGCATCCGGCGGACCTTGGCCTCGATGCCGCCGGTCACGTCGGCACCCTTCGCGGGACCGAGGTCGAGCTGGGCGAGGTCCGCCGGCCCGACGGAAAGGAGAAGCTGCGCGTCCCTCGTCCGCTTGGGGTCCGCGGTGAAGAGACCGTCCACATCCGCGGCGAAGACGACGGACCGCGGGTGGAAGGCCTTCGCGAGTTCGAGCATGAGGATGTCTCCGGAGCACACGGCCACGCCCCGCGTCCGGTCGCGCACGACATCGCCGAAGGTCACGGGGGTGAAGCCTTGATAGATGTAGTCACGGAACGCGGCCACGTCGAAGGAGACCACGCGGCCGTCGTCGAGACCCAGGACCGCCGAAGGCGGGAGGACCACGGGCGCCAGGCCCGCTTTGAGCAGCCCGTCGATCACGAACGCGTCCAAGGTGCGAACGTCGCGCTGGACCACGGCGGCACCCTTCGCCTTGGTCGACTTCGCCGGGCCGTTCAGCGCGTACCTGCGCGCGAGCACGTGGCCGAACGACCCCGCGCCATGGACCACGAGGAGGTCGTCACCGAGTCCCGCGAGCTCCTTCGTGAGCCGTGCGATGGCCGTCTTCCGCGGCGTGCGGAGCCGCGCCTTGTCCGTGAGGATGCTGCCGCCGAGCTTCACGAGGAGCATGGCGGCCGTGGCGAGCTATGGCCCCGCTCTTAACGTTTTGCCGCCGGGGAATGCCGCAACGAGGGCAGGGCCACGCCTGTGGCGAGTACGCCTCCGCCCAGGAACGCAAGGAAGGCCAGGATCAGAAGGTCTCCCGACCCGATTGTGAACAGGTCGGGCCTCGTGGTGGCGTAGAGATACCA
>OBLJ01000061.1_pt1 | contig 12480 bp, 9 predicted proteins | sample 2433971 | NCBI WGS metagenome assembly OBLJ01 (sample SAMEA2468440, study PRJEB22500) | soil metagenome | biome: Glassland; feature: Farmland; material: Clay | place: Australia | collected 2013-01-31 | depth 0.55 m
AGCATGCTCAGGCCGCCACCGACCGCCAGCGTGACCAGAGCGGAGAGCGCCGCCGTTGCCGACGGCGCCCCCATCATTACCGTCCCGATGGCACCGGCAATGACGCCAAGCAGCACGGAGCCCAGCACCTTGGCCTTTAATCCCATACGCGGCAGGCGCAGCGCCAGCGGCGTCTTGCCGCTCAACAGCACCGCATAGAGCCGTTCCGCCTTTTCCACCAGTGTCCGGTCCGGTTGGGTCCTGACCGACTGGTATTCGATGGTCGCGCCATTTTCGCTGATCGGCGTGACGTAGGCGCTGACCCAGTAGTGATCGCCGTTCTTGCAGCGATTCTTCACCAACCCCATCCACGAATTGCCCGCCTTTATCGTGCTCCACAGGCTTTCGAAGGCCGCCGGCGGCATCTCCGGGTGACGCACGATGTTGTGATTCTTGCCCAGCAGCTCATCCGAGGTGAATCCGCTGATGTCGATGAAGTCGTCGTTGACGTAGGTGACGGCGCCTTTGAGGTCCGTGGTCGACAGGATGTTGGCACTATCGGCATAGGCAATTTCATTGCCCGTAATAGGGAAATTTCGCTTCACATTCCACCCCTGGGTGTTTGCTAATAATAGTTATATCGGCGCGTTGGCCGCGGGCCTGAGCATGGCCGTACACATACAAAAATCCCTAGCGATCGACTATACAATAGAATTTAGGGCAGTGGGTAACGGCATGCCTCTGCGACATGCAATAGCGCGTTGCCAGTCCCGCTCGTTCCGTTAGGTCCGCTCTGCGCGATGCCACGGTGGCAAAGGCAAAGCGGCTCAAACCGCGGCGAAATCCGGAAGACAAAAGAAATTCCAACCGCGAGAGCACGGCGACGACGCCGCGCCCGCCCCGCCGTTCCGGCCGACGCGACAGAGATAACCTGACAAGCGGCGGCCTCTCTGCTGTTAACGGCATATAAACAAAACGGCCTCTGCAATAATCGCGGCGTGACAAGCCCGGACAATACGTGGAAGAATAATTCCGACACCGCCGCCGCAGGTTGGATGTGATCGTGTTTCCGGAGGCTGCCATCTACCCGAATACAGAACGCCGCATTTTGGTCGTGGACGACGATTCCGCCGTCTTAATGTTGCTGCAACAGGTTTTCGAACAGGCCGGCTATCGCGTCAGCCAAGCCGAAAACGGCAAACAGTTGCGCACCTGCCTGGCGACGGAACAACCCGATCTCGTTGTGCTGGACGTGAACCTCCCCGACGATAACGGCTTCGCTTTGGCCCAGGAGATCCGCCAGTGCAGCCAAGCCGGCATCATCATGCTCACCGGGCGCAGCGGCGATGTCGACCGGCTCATCGGCCTGGAACTGGGCGCCGACGACTACCTCACCAAGCCGTTTAACGAACGGGAACTGCTGACGCGCGCCCGTAATCTACTGCGCCGCATCCCCGTCGGCGGCAACGACAACAACGCGCGGCAACAGGGCTTTCACTTCGGCCACTGGTCCTTTTTCCCCTACAAGCATCTGTTGACCGCGGCCGGCGGCGCCGGCACGGTACTGACCCGTGCGGAATCGGACCTGCTGCTGACACTGGTGATGCGCCCGCATCTGGTGTTCAGCCGCGAACACCTGCTGGATGCCATTCATGGGCGTTCCGTCAATTCCGGCGCACGCACCATCGACGTATTGATTTTGCGACTGCGGCGAAAATTGGGTGACGATCCGCGTACCCCGGCGTTCATCGCCACCGTTCCCGGCACCGGCTATTACTTCGCCCATGAAGTCGACGCCATCGGCGCCGAATCCGCGCCGTAGCGTCGCGCGGCGTCAGTTGGCGCAAGCGGCCGCGCAACTGTGACGCCACACACTCAACGCCTCAAGCGATGCGCCATGGCAGTCATATAGCTGCGACATCAGGGGGTCGAGCGGCTCGTCGTGATCCCCTGCGGCGGCGGACTCCAGGCGACGCGCAAAATCCATCACTAGCGGAAGGCCGATGGTGCCTGCGGTGCCGGCCATCTTATGCGCCAGGGATGCGATGCTCTTGTAGTCGGCGGCATTCCATGCGCCGCTGAGACCGTCCATCGTTTTGGCGGAACTCTTCACATACTCCTTGATGATCTCATCGAACGCAGCCGCACCCAGCAACTCCCAACGCTGTTGCAGCACACCGACATCCAGCAGGGCATCGCCGTGCATATGAATTGCCGGAGCATCGGCTATGCCACGGTATGCGACGCCGAAGCGCGCACACAACAGGCGATTGAGTTCCGCCATATCCAGCGGTTTGCGGATCACCGCGTCGATACCCACGGTGCGGCAGAGCTGCAACGTGGCGTCGCGCACGGTGGCGGTCAACGCGAATACCGGCGTAGTCGCGCGACGGAACTCATGCAGCATACGCAGCCGGCGCGTCGCCTCGATGCCGTCGAGGCGCGGCATCTGGACATCCATCAAGACCAGGTCGAACTGCTCGCGCCTCACTGCAGCCACCGCCTCTTCGCCGTCCGCCACCGTGATCACGCGATGGCCTTCGCGCTCCAGCAACTTGGCGATCACCCGCCGGTTCATTGCCTCATCCTCCGCCAGCAGGATCGATAACGACGGCGGCGCCATCGGCACACCAGCGTCGTCGGTCGCGGCGCCAACCGCTTCCGGTACCGTCTCGAAAGGCAGCACCACCCAGAAGATGGAACCTTCGCCGAGCGCGCTTTCGACGCCGATCTCCCCGCCCATCCTCTCGGCAAGCCGCTTACTGATCGCCAGGCCCAGACCGCTGCCGCGATGCTGCATATCCACCCCGTCGCCCTGGGCGAACGGCAGGAACAGATGGGCGAGTTGCGAATCGGCGATGCCGCTGCCGGAATCGGTTACGGCCAAATAAATCAGCCGCCGATCGCCGTCCCGCTCTAGTTCGTAGGCGTCGACCGCTATTTCACCGGCATCGGTAAACTTCAGCGCATTGCCCAGCAGGTTAATCAATATCTGGCGGGTGCGGCGCTGATCGCCGTACAGCCGTGCCGGAAGCGTCTCGCTGTTCAGGCGCAGCGAAAGCCCCTTGGACGCGGCGAGCCCCTGCACGCTGGCGATCGTCGCATCGAGCAGTTGCGACAAGGAGAACGTCGAGTATTCCAGTTTCAACCGGCCGGCTTCGATACGCGACAGATCGAGCAGATCGTCGAGCAGTGTCTGCAGATGCGTCCCGGATTGCTCCATGCCTCCCACCAGCTGCGCCTGCTCGGCGTTCAGCCCGGTATCGCGCAGCAGCCGGGCGTTGCCCAGAGTCGCCGTCAACGGGTTGCGAATTTCGTGGCTGATGATCGCCACAAACTCATCTTTCATGCGATTGGCCCGTTCCGCCTCGTCGCGCGCCGCCCGAAACGCGCGCGTGCGCTCTTCCACCTCCTCCTCCAGACGGGCGGTCGCGTCGCGCTGCACCGCGATAAGATGCGTCTGCGCCGCCTCCTTGGTACGGCGGATCTCATCGACCTTGGCTGCGAGCCCGAACGAGAGCAGCGTCATCATCGCACCGCCCCCAATCAGTACGGTGTCTTCGCCCAGCAACAACGGCAGCACGCCGAAAATTTCCAGTCTGCGGTAAATGCTGATCAGCAGAAAGATACCCCACGCCATCATCAGATGCCGGGCCGGCGGATAGGATGGTCGGGTAACGACAATCGCCCCGGTAATGAACAGCGGGATGAGGGTGCTCACGGCAGCAAGGACATTGAGGGCCTCACCGGCAAAGCGATACGGCGCGAACAGCGTCACCGGCAACATCAGTGCCGCCGCCCAGCACAAGGCGCGCGTAATACGTTCCCAGCGCGGCACTTCGCGCACCAGTCGCACGAAGGAGCGAAAGAACAGCAGGGCAAACAGCAGCGTCACGGCGCCGAATGCCAGCAACGACCGATCGGACCACCAGGCACTGGTCGGCCACAGGTATTCGGCACCGTATCCCTGCAGGCTGAGACTGAAACCGATCAGACCCAGACCGAACAGGCTGTACCAAAAATAACTGCGTTCACGCAGCCCGAAGAACAGCACGAGATTGTACAGCGCCATGACGCCGATCACCCCGTAGATCATCGCCACCAAGACATCCTTCGGACTCACTCGCGTGGCGAGATACTCGGGCGAAAACAGGCGCAGCGGCAAGGGGATGGCGCTCTGCGACACGATGCGCAGGTAATAGGTCGCGCTGCTGTGGGCGGCCAACGTGACGGGGAATATCGGCTTGCGGTAGGGATACGTGTGCGCGACGAACGGCGTCCGGTCGCCGCCCTGAGCAACGCTCCATCCGCCACCCCGGCGCGGCGCGTAGAACCTGATGTCGTCGAGCCGCGGTTCCCCCACCTGCAACAAGAGACGGCGCGACCCGGCGGCGCTGTTGCGCAGCGAAAAACGCAGCCATACCGCGCCGGTAACATAGCCGAGATTGCCGGCGTTGCCCGTAGTCGATTGAAAGCGGTCGCCTGCGCCGGAAAGCGCCGCCACGTCGTCGACGCTAAGCGAACGACCGCCGTCGATCATGATGCCGGCATAGCGCCACACATTGGCCGCGGCGTCAGGACCGGTCATCGGGCCGACATCAATGGCGGGCAGCGGACCTGCGCCGGCCGAAGTCGCCGCCAACAGCAGAACCGCCAGCAGCCAGCAACGTCGCACCATAGTCAGCCGTCCCTCGGCATCACCGGCGATCGAGCAGCAGGCCGAGCGGATCCTCCGGATCGATGCCGGCCTTGAAGGGAGTGCGTCGATCGTGATGGGTGAGTTGATAGACCATGCCGATCCAATTGTTGATTACCGCTTCCGCGCTATCATGCCAGGTATTGTCCAGCTGCGTAGCCACCAGCGACTCGGGCATTTCGGGCATCGGCTCGTTCCGGCTCCTGGCCCGCATCACCTGTTCGCGATATTCGTCCAGGATTGCCTCGCCCTGGCGCGTGAAGTAATTTTCCACAAAGGGCGGATAATCGTCACGCTCGCCGGCGGCAAAGCGCAATACCTCACGCTTGTATTCCTTGAGCAGCGAGATCACGTCGTACTCGGGATGGCCTTGAAAGAAGACCAGCCGGAACAGGTCGGGACTCACCGCCAGATGCACACCGGCGGCGGCGCTCTCCACCAGCACACGGCAACCGACCGCGTCGAACTGCTCATGATCGATTTGGTTGAAGCGCGAGTGCGGCACGTCGAAGCGGGTGTTGACGCCCGTCACCAGCGGATGGGTGCGATCCAGCACACGGTGCGAATAGACGCCCCAGCGCTTGGAACCGAGCCGCCGCCGTTTCTGGCCGTAGCGGAATTCCATCACCGCATGGGTGGTGAGACAGGAACAGAGGGTGGAGGTGACGTTTTCGTGCGCCCAGTCGATCACCTCGATCAGCGGCTTCCAGAACCGCTGCAACGACAGCTCGGTACCCTGTACGTTGGCGCCGGTGATGAACAGCGCGTCGAGCCCCTGCTCCTTCACCGCATCGAAACTCTCGTAATGACGCTCCACATGCGCCTGTCCTTTGGCGCCGCGTTCCAGCTCCTGCAGCGTAAACGGATGCATGTAGAACTGTGCGATCTGATTGCTTTCGCCGATCAGACGGAAAAACTGCCGCTCGGTCGCTTCCAATGCGGCATCCGGCATCATGTTGAGCAGTCCGATGTGCAGCTCGCGGATATCCTGCTGTAGCGCATAATCGCGCGGCAGCACGGTTTGCCCCTCCAGCTTCATGCGCTCGAAGGCCGGTAGATCGGAGTGTGCAACCAGCGGCATAGCGTTTTCTCCTCCGTCGTCAGCCACGGCGCTCGATGGCGCGCTCGATCAAGTCCAGAAACCCGCTCTCGCTGTGTACCTGGCTCAGTTCGTCGGTGGTGATAACGTAACCATATTTCTTGGCGATGGCGTCGTAGCGTGGGATGCGTGCATAAAACAGCCGCGGGAAAACCCAGCGCACGAAATCGTCAGGGTCGATCATGGCGACATAGTCCAGGCCGCGATCGCGCTTGTAGATGGCCAACTGTTCATCGAGGAACGCATCGCGATAATACAACGGCTTCGGTGCCGCTTCGGCGCGGCGAATCAGTTCCCGTTCATCCTTCTCGCTCGCCTTGATGTAAAGCAGCAGGGTATGCTCGTCCAGCACACGCAGCACTTCATCGTCATCGAGTTCACACAGGGAACCGCCGGCATCATTGACGAAGTGCTGATAGCCGTAGATGGACTGCGCCTTGCGGATGAACTCGGGCACATCGTTGAAGGCGGCGATCTCCGCCGTTTTGTGCAGGCCCTGGCGGCGCTTGAACTCGGTCAGCGACAGGCCGCCCAGCTCGGGGTTACCCACCTTGCCCATGAAGGTGGAAACGGGCTTCAGATGATCCACCGTGATGTTGTTGTGGATGTAGATGGAATCCGAGTGCAACAGGTCGCGCAGGAACGGCACCTGCATCGCCTGCTGCTTGATGTTGTCCAGGATCGCCTCGTCCAGATAGCGGGTGCCGATGCGGTAGTCCGCGGAATAGTGAAACCAGCTGCCGCTGCGCAGCATGTTGGAAATGCGGGTTTTTCCCACGCCCGACATGCCCAGCAGGGTGATGCACTTATGGTTCCAGTCGCGGAATTCGGCAACGCTCAGCTTCAAGGTCGTGCTCCGGCACTAAAGTGGAGTCGACTATTGTAATTGAAAACCACCGCCGACGCGGCCTGACCCGCAAGGGATGCGCGATCGCGGGCACCAAGCGGCGTTCGGGCGAACGGCCCGATCAGATGGAAGGGAGAACGCCGCGGGACACGCGCGGAACGTCGTGCGTGCCCCTGGCGGCGCAATGCGGGTCAGGCACCGGTCGAATAGAGCCGGATCAGGGCCAGCTGCACCATGCCCGACTGGTGGCGGATCTTCTTCATTCCGCTCTCGACGTTCATCGTGTCGCCGTTTTGCACGTCATTCAGTATCGCCCCCACGCCTATGTGGAAGTCGGCGTGGGCCTGACGCAGCTCGGCGTATGCGGGCAGCTCGCCGAATTGACGTTTTGCCGCCCCATGGATCCACTTGCCGAGGACGCAGTTGTGGTCCCCCGCTACATGAACGATATCCACCGTCTCGTGGGCGACGCCGCCCATCTGCTGCTCCAGCCGTTGCACCCACTTGAGATGCGTATCCAGCGCCTCTTTCATGTTGAGACCATGGAACTCCTCTTCGCCGGGGGCGAAGTGCATCGGCGTGGCGGCGATCAGTTCGGAGGAACCTTCGCCGTGCGTTACCGTTTTAAGCCAGGACAATATGCTCATGTGACACCCCGTACCTTGTGCTCGTTATGCGGTCTCTTATCCGCCGGGCCGCTACGCGGCAGTATGCCCCCGCGGCGTCCGCGATCCAAGCACGGCACGGTCATGAAGTCGTGATTTTATGCGTTATATCAATATGTTGTGGATTGATGCGCGAAATACCAAGCCCGTCACAATGCGACCGCTCCGTCATCGTAGCGCGCCGACTCCTCAACGACGACGGGCTGTTGCAGGCCGGCAAGCAGCGGCCGCAACGCGCCGCGTAGCGCAGCCTCGGCCGCCGCCCTCCCGGCCAGTCCGTGCCCTGCGGCCAGGGCCGCCCAGCCGCTGCGCCGCACCACCTTGTCGAACAGCAGTGCGTACGCGTCGGGCGGCAGCCGCTGCGCCAGGGAGCCGTCGCCGAGCAGGGCCGTAACCAGTTTGCGCAGCGCCACCAGACAGGTTTCATAACCGCGCCGGCCGAAGGCGAAGCTCATCACGTCGCGCCAATCCTGCGCATCCAATACCGCGGAGCATTCCGCCGCCGACGCCGGCGTATCCTGCAACAGGGCGGCCGCCAATTCCGCGTCGACGTCGGGCACCACTTCGCTGACGAACGTCGGCAATTGCCCGCAGAAGCGCCGGCGGATCGCGCCATAGCAAGCGGCGCCGGCCGCCGACAGGGGGCGCATGACGATCACCGAATGGGTCCCGCTCGCCGCTTCGCGCGTCATGCCCAGGCGTAACGGCAACATCTCCAGGCGGCGCCAGAAGGCCATCAGCTCCGCGCTGGCGCCGAAGCTGGCCCCCACGTAATCGCATCCCTCGTCCTGCGCCCAATCCGCGATCGCACCTAACAGACGCGTGCCGACCCCCTGGCGTTGCCGCGCCGGATGCACCGCGACACGCATCACCCGTTCGCCGACCAGCCGCGGCGCCGCTTCGAAACCGCTGTGCACCGCCAAGGATTGCGCAATGAGGTGGCCGCGCGGGCGGCGCCGCCCTTCGTAGATTGCCCGTGCCAACGCCGGGTCGAAACCGCCCTCGCGCACCGTCAGCGCGGTGGCCACGACGGTAGCGCCGCAACGGACCGCCCACACCGTCACGTTGGGACCGTCGAGCAGGTGGCGCAGATCGAGCGGGCTGGTACGGTAGTGGGCCAATACCAGCAGACCGAACAGCTGCGCCAGGGTGGCCTCGTCGGCGGCCAGACGGTCGCGATCGAGCCGCTCGACCACGCACGCCTGCGCCGCAACCACCACCGCATCGTCGGCAGGCGCCGCGTCCAGCAGCAGTGCACGAAACACGAAGCGCTCCACCGGGTCGTGCGCCGCCCAGCGAATCGGCATCTCCAGCCGCAGTGCGCGCCAGCCGGGCGTGCGCCGCGCCAATACGCCGTGAAAGCGCACGGCGAAACCGCGCCCGGTCCCCTCATAGCCGTGCACGGTGGTGGCGAAGACGATGCGGGCATGGTGCGCCAGCATCCGCTCCAGCAGGGGCGTGGGAATGGCGGCCGCCTCATCCACCAGCAGCAGGGCGGCCGGCGACGGGTGCAACAGCAGCGCGTCGGGTGCCACGAACTCCAGCCGGCTCCCGCCCCACGACAAGGTGGCGCGCTCCCGCCGCGCCCCCGGCAACAGCCGCGCCGCGTGATCGAACAGTGCATCGACGGCGGCGCGGCGCGGCGCGGTCACGACGATATGCAGCGCCCCCCCGCTCATCAATTGCGCCGCCGCGATGCCGAGCGCCGCCGACTTGCCGCGGCCGCGATCGGAAGTGAGCACAAGGGGCCGGTGGCGATGACCATGGGCGACTGCGCAGACGGCCGCCACCGCCGCCGCCTGATCGGCGCCGCGGCAAGGGCCGTTGGCCGACACGGCCGCCGGGGCGAGAGGCTCCGGCGCCGGCAACGCCGTCCCCTCCGTCACCAATCGCAGCGCGCTATCGGCGCGCACCAGCGCCACGAGCCGCCGCAGGTAACGGCCGCTCACATCGGCGGCACCATAGGGATGGACGGCAATACGGAGATGTTCGGGATCGACGAAGTCCGGCCACCGCGCCAGCGGCGGCGTCAGCAGCACCACCCGGCCGCCGCCCCGAACCGCTCCCACCGCGGCGCCGAAGGCTTCGGGGTCGAAGCCGGCATAGGCGTCGAACACCAGGACGTCGATCTCGCAGCCCAGCAGACGGCGCGCCTGCACCGCAGCGCTACCGGTCATGTCCGGCGGTACCGCGTCGCTGATCCAGAAGGTATCGCCGCCGGCCAGGTGTGCGCGCGCCGTCGTCACCGTCCACGGCCGACTTCCCGCCAGGATCCACAGGCGGCGGTGGTCCGCCTCACTCACGGGCAAGGGCCTGCGCCATCTCCTGATCCCAGTAGGGTTCGTCACCCAGGCGTTCGGCGAGGAAATCGATCAGTACGCGCACCCGTTGCGGCAGGTGGCGGCGCGACGGATAGATGGCAAAGGCCGCCATCGACGCCATCCGATAGCCGGGCATGATCACCTGCAACTGACCGGCAGCGACGGCGCGATAGGCGATGAAAGTGGGTCCCGCCAGCACGCCGAGCCCGGCGATGGCCGCCTGCTGCAGCGCGTCGCCGTTGTTGGCGCGCATCCGCGGCCGCACCTTTACGGTGGTGGTGCTGCCATCGTCGCCGACGAAGGTCCACTGCTGCCCCGTCGAGATGTAGCCGTAGGCCAGGCCATAGTGGTTGATCAATTCCTGCGGGGTGCTTGGCGTACCGTGTTGGCGCAGATACTCGGGGCTGGCGCAATTGACGAAATGGATCGGCGCCAGCCGCTTGGCCACCAGGGTCGAGTCGGAAAGCTCACCGATGCGAATCGCCAGATCGAACCCCTCCTCCACCAAATTGATCTGCCGGTCGCTGAGATCCAGATCCAGCTCCACGTCGGGGTGGGCAAGCAGAAACTCCGACAGTGCCGGTTCCAGGTGCAGCAGCCCGAATGAGAGCGGCGCCGCCATGCGGATGCGCCCGCCCAAGGCCGCCTGGCCGCTGGCAACCGCCTGTTCGGCCTCCGCCAGATCGCCCAGCAGGCGCGCGCAGTGTTCATAGAACGTGTGACCTGCGTCGGTAAGGCTGAGGCGGCGGGTGGTACGGTTCAGCAGCTGCACGCCCAGGCGCGCCTCCAGCTCCCCGATACGCCGACTCACCGCGGACTTCGCCAGATTCAGGCGCTCGGCGGCGGCGCTGAAATTCCCGCTTTCCACGACGGCGGTGAATGTTTGCAACTCTTCGAAGCGATCCATTGTTCTCTCTGCGGGAACGGAATTTTCTCGATTATCGCCTTTATTCGGATATGCGCAACGGTAGACTGGCCATTAACCTGACACTCGTACTAAGGAATATTCCATGACAACCATTGCGGCCGAAACCAAACAGGAAACGCACGCGCGCCGGCCGGTGCGCGTGGTACACGGCCTGGAGACCTCGGACGGTGCCGGGGTGCGGCTGGTGCGGGTCATCGGCACCCACATTCTACCGCAGCTCGATCCGTTCCTGATGCTCGACCACTTCAGCTCCGACGATCCCGACGACTACATCGCCGGCTTCCCGTCCCATCCCCATCGCGGCTTCGAGACCGTGACCTACCTGCTGGCCGGTCACATGCGCCACCGTGACAATGCCGGCCACGAAGGGGTGATCGAGGCGGGCGGCGTGCAGTGGATGACCGCCGGGCGCGGCATCATCCACTCGGAGATGCCGGAGCAGGAGAACGGGCTGTTGTCCGGCTTCCAGCTGTGGGTCAATCTGCCCGCAAGCCACAAGATGATCGCCCCCCGCTACCAGGAGCTGGACGCCGATGCGATCCCGCTGGAGCGGCGCGGCGACGAGGTGGAGGTGCGCGTCATCGCGGGCACGACGGAACAGGGCACGCGCGGACCGATCCAGGACCTGATCACGGACGTGATCTACTTCGACGTCGCGCTCCGCGACGGGGCCGCCTACAGCGAACCGTTACCGGGCGGATACAACGCCATGATCTATGTGGTCGAAGGTAGCGTGGCGATCGAGGGGCAGAGCATCGGCGCCGACGAACTGGCGGTACTCGGCAGCGGCGAACGGGTCCGGCTGCAAGGCCGGGGGCCGCGCAACCGTTTTCTGCTGCTGGCCGGCCAACCGTTGGGGGAACCCGTCGCGCGACACGGACCGTTCGTGATGAATACCGACGCGGAGATCAGACAGGCGTTCAGCGACTACCAGTCCGGTCAATTCTGAGCGAATCTCTGCGCCGGCGCCGAAGGAACGTTCGGCGCCTCTTCCCGGCGACACACGCAGCAGCGGCGCCAAGAACGCGATCGCTATGGTACGGTAGGAAACGACGGCGGGGAACGCCGCGTCACAGGAATGCGGCGGGCGCCGCCGCAGCCTGCCAACAACTCTCGACCATTGCAGGAGCACGCTATGTTGTTTGACGTATTTCCGGTAGGCGATCTGTTGCTGCGCAACCGCGTGGTGATGGCACCGATGACCCGTTCGCGCGCCGGCCAGCCCGGCGACGTGCCGACTGCGCTCGCCGCCGAATATTACGCTCAGCGCACCGGCGCCGGCCTCATCATCAGCGAGGCAAGTCCGGTGTCGCCGAGCGGCCACGGCTACCTCTGGACCCCCGGCATTCACAGCGCGGAGCAGGTGGCGGGCTGGAAACGGGTTGCCGATGCGGTACACGGCAGCAGCGGACGCATCTTCCTCCAGTTGTGGCATGTGGGGCGCATCTCCCACACCTCGCTGCAACCGGGCGGCGCCGCGCCCCTCAGCTCCACCGCCAAGCGCGCCGACGCGCAGGCCTTCGGCCGCGACGCGCAGGGCAACCCCGCCTACCTGCCGTGCAGCGAACCGCATGCCGCCACCGGCGCGGAGATCGCAACGGTCGTGAACGACTTTCGCCGCGCGACCGAAAATGCCATCGCCGCCGGCTGCGACGGCGTCGAGGTGCACGGTGCCAACGGTTACCTGCTCGACCAGTTCCTCAACGGCGCGCTGAACGATCGCGACGACGACTACGGCGGCTCCCTCGCCAACCCCGCGCGACTGCTGCCGGAGGCGATCGCAGCCCTCGTGGCGGTGGCCGGCCCCCGACGGGCATCCGTGCGGGTGTCAACCCCCGGCCGAATCCACCAAACCTCCCCCGTATCCCCAGCCCCGACCCCACTCGCCTAGCCGTGGGGACAACTGCGGCCCCCCGGTTTGTGGCATATGGATTTAATCTACCCC
>OBLJ01000063.1_pt1 | contig 12290 bp, 9 predicted proteins | sample 2433971 | NCBI WGS metagenome assembly OBLJ01 (sample SAMEA2468440, study PRJEB22500) | soil metagenome | biome: Glassland; feature: Farmland; material: Clay | place: Australia | collected 2013-01-31 | depth 0.55 m
GCGGGGGGAAGTGAAAGGACGAAACGGCACGCCGAAACACGCTGTGTGTGGGAAAATAAACACCCATAGCCGGAAAGTCTCCGGGAAATGCTTTTTTTTCTTCTGCACCAACTCCAAGAAGTTCCGCGGTTTAGTCGTTGTAAACCCACCAGCCCCAGTAATATTTAAACACAGGGGGGGTGTCGGGGCCCCGCCTCTCCTTGTCGTTGTTTATTTGGCTAATGCCTTTTGTGCCACATCGGTATAGTCGTATTCACCACCAATAAAGAAGCTTCTCAGATAGATAAGCAATCCTGTAAAGAAGCCAAGGCCGGCGAATTCACGAATCCAAAAAAATACGCGCTCCTTGTATTGCACCTGCATGAACCCCATAGGGTTCGCCCCCATCCGCTGCAGAAACACAGTTACAATTCCAGCACCGGTCAGTGCTAGCGCAATACCCATCATACTAACCACCATGACCCAGAAGCCCGTCATTTCCCAACGCTGTGACGCTATGCTATTTGCTTCTCGGCCACGCAGCAGAGGCATTGCATACGAGATAATTGATAATGAAACCATCGCGTATGCACCGAAGAATGCTAGGTGACCATGTGCCGCCGTCATATTTGTCCCATGCGCATAGTATTGGACTGGGGCAAGCGTAATCATGAACCCCCATAAGCCCGCCCCGAGAAATGCAACAATCGGTGTACCTAGCGCCCATAGCATCGCTGCCTTGTTTGGATGCTCGCGTCGCCGTTTCAACAGCATCCTAAATGCAAACACGATCAGCAATATAAAGGGAAGCGGTTCCAATGCAGAAAATATCGAACCGAGCCAGATCCAGTAGGCCGGAGCACCTATATAGTAATAGTGGTGACCTATACCAATGATTCCCGTAACCAGGGTCATAGCTATGATGATATAGAGCCATTTCTCAACAATTTCCCTATCGACGCCAGTCATTTTGATCAGGATAAAGCCTAGCAATGCTCCCAAGATCAATTCCCAATCGCCTTCAACCCATCCGTGGACAATCCACCACCAACTATAACTGGCCTTGACTGTATCCACTGGAAAGTAAAATGCAGGGAGAAACAGCAGCGCAAGACCCCAAAGACTACCAATAAGGATGATATTGAGAGAGGTCTTCCGGCCCCTTATTAGCGTCATGGTCAAATTAAACAGGAGCGACAATGCCACCAATACAATGCCTACTTTTGTAGGTAGTGGCTGTTCCAGATAGCCGCGGCCCATGGTGGGCAGCAACTTATTTCCCGTCATTGCTGCCAAATGCGAGTATGGCACAAAAAGATACCCAACAATCGTTAGTGCTGCTGCTATGAGAAACACCCAGAATGTCAGGATGGCTAGCTTTGGACTATATAACTCAGTTTCCGCTTCTTCCGGCACGATATAGTACGCAGCCCCCATGAATGCCATTAGAAGCCACACAATCAACAAATTCGTATGACTCATATGCGCTACATTAAATGGCAATTCTGGGAATAGAAACGTACCGTCCAGATACTGAAATCCCGCAATCAAGCCGAATATGATTTGTCCCACAAACAAGGCTAATGCCGCGATAAAATAAGGCTTAGCCACCTTTTGCGACTGATATTTCATGAGTACCCCCCTTTAGCTTAGATCGTCACAGTTCCCAATTAGCCTTCAATATTGGGTGGCCAATTATTTGTGTCGACATTTGACAACCACTTGAGGTAAGCGACGACGTCGTCCAATTGATTTGGAGTAAAATTGAACTGTGGCATTTGCCTCCGTCCCGCCATACCTGTGGGTTGTGCCTTGATCCACGCTTTAATGAATGCCGCACCTCGACGTTTGTAAACATTGTCGAGTTCCGGCGCGAAATATGCGCCTTCACCATTAATCGTATGGCATCCGATACAATCATTTGTATCTATCAAATATTTACCAGCGATCACTGCATGCGTCATGTTATCCGCATGATCACGTATTGGTATCTGCCTCCATGTATCAAACGTAAGAACAAGATAGATAACGAGAAAGAAGATCGCGCCACCTAAAAATATGTTCCTGGCCATAGCCTTCGTGAATACTTGCTGCATTCTTCCCCCCCTTTAGAAGGTTCGCGCCAGAGCACGCTCCAACGACAGTTAACTAATCACGCCGCGAGATTCAACTCGCCAAGCGGCCATACCACTTACAAATATCAAAACATTGCTCTCATGTCTTACCCCTCATAATTCCTCACATGTTATAAGTAATCAGTGATTCATTTGTGATGTTGAGGTACTTATAGGGCAATAACCGATCACTTCACCTTGATTCACATCAAGTGTGCACTATTCGATGTCTTAGCCTGGATGTTTCATGAACTCCCAGTCCAGCCTGATTCTTGCTCGTAAACAGTAACTCTTCCCCGTACTTCCCAGCCCAAGCACATGCGCCAAGACTGTTGCCGAACATTGCGATCAAAATATGCGCTTGACGTGGATCAAGGCGCGATGGTCGAGTATTCCTCTATAGATGTATACGCTGCGCGTCATGGAGAGCGAAGCGAAGGCGGGTCACCCTCCGGGCATAAAAGTCGCCGATAGCCTTAGCCCGTGCAGGTATTCGTAAAACACCTGAAAGGCCCGCGACAACGACACCATGGATGGAGGACGACCGCATGGATGCGGGAGGTAGGGCGATGGTCGGGACAAGCGCCGAGGTAGGGTGCCGCCTGAAGCGGGCACCGACGCATAGTAGTGCCTTGTCGGACGTCAAAAAAAGTCGGTTAGGCCCGGTTTTCCGGGCTCGCACGACTGGCACTCAATCGTCAAGAACGTGGTCGAGCACTTATGCAACGATAACGCTGTTATGGAGGTCACAAAGAATGAAGAACTTCGATGAATTCCAAATTTCACGCCGTCATCTATTTCGCCAAATTGGTGCGGGAACCGCTGTCGCGGCTCTGGGCGGCCTAATGTTGTCAACTGGCACAGCCAATGCTTCTGAACTTATTGGTGATGTAACACAAAAAGGCGGGGCAATAAACGTTCATGTCGGTAAGTCTGTGGTTGCAGATCCCACAGCAATACCTGCACCGATTCATCGAAACCATAGCGTTCATCATGAAGTAAAGCTTATGGTGGATGAGCACTACGCTGAAATTGCTCCTGGCAGGATATTCCGATTCCTTACATTCAATGGCCAGGTTCCTGGCCCAATGATTCGGGTGCGCGAAGGCGATACAGTCTCATTCACCTTGGAAAATCCTACTGGCAATACGCTTATGCATAACGTCGATATGCATGCCATCTACGGCAGTGGTGGCGGTGCTCCTGCCACACATGTGGCTCCTGGCGAGACGAAGACGGAGCACTTCACGGCAATGTATCCCGGCGCCTTCATATATCACTGCGCTGTTGCGCCCAATATGGACATGCACATCAGTAGTGGCATGTACGGTATGATTGTCGTTGAACCCAAGCATGGATTACCCAAGGTCGATCGCGAATTCTATTTAGGACAAAATGAAGTATATACAGATAAGGATTTTTATGCCTCAGGCACGCACGAATTTGATTGGAAAAAAATGATAGCGGAGGACCCTACATTCGTACTATTCAATGGCGCCGTCGATGCACTCACCCCAGGACACCATGGAATAATGAATGCAAAAGTCGGTGAGACCGTTCGTGTATTTATGGTAAACGGCGGCCCTAATTTGACTAGTAGCTTCCATCCTATCGGAAACATATGGATCGATGCATGGCCTCAGGGAGCCTTTGCAAACTCACCTCTCCATTACATTCAGACTCAGCCAGTTCCGCCTGGAAGCACGTTTGTAGGTCATATGAAATTACCTGTACCGGAAACAATCAAGCTCGTAGATCACGCATTGAGTCGCGTAATGAGAAAGGGACTTCTGGCCGAGATCAAGGTCGATGGCCCCGCTAATCCGCGAATCTTTCGTTCATAGTTAGCAGTGCTTACACAGAGCCGTCACTCATGGCGGCTCCGTGTGTGTATGCAACGGACGCCGCGCCATATCATGGGGATGAACTACGGGAGAGAGTTTCTGGTTGTATTGAAAGGCGGGCTGCAATGACACTTTTTGTCGCAGGCAATAAAACGGCTACAACAAAATCACGCTCTCACCCGGCGCCGGTCATCGAGTGGGACCGAGGGGCCGGTTTCCGGTCATTCGTGGTAGGCTCGCAACCCCCGGACGTCGTGGATTTGCACATTAAGGCCTTTCACCGAGATCAGTCCTTGATCTCCCAAATTGTGCAGAATGCGCGACAGAGTTTCTGGCTGAATAGAGAGCCGCGACGCAATGATGTTTTTTGCTGCCGGCAACGCGACCTCTATGGCATTACCGGCATCAGGCGGCACCTGCCCCAGCAGAAAATTGACCAGCCTCAAGGTAGCATTTTGTAGCGTCAGCGCATCGATCTCATTGAGCAGTTGGTGTAAGCGCAGGCTGATATCCGCCATCAACCGGAAGCAGGTATCGACCGAGTTGCGCAAAATATTGAGGAACAGCTTATTGTTGATTGAGTAAATCTCGGATGCCGCCAATGCCTGCGCATCTACCGGATAGAGAGGCGCATCCATGAACATCAACGCCTCTGCGAATACCTGTCCGGAACGCACAATCTCGATCACCTTTTCGTTGCCTGCAGGCGAGAGGCGATAGAGTTTAACTCTACCGGAACATAGCAAATAGAAACGCTCCGCAGCTTGCCCTTGCGCGAAAAGGTGCTCGCCAATCTCCAGTGTTATCAGTTGAGACCCTTCCTTTATCATGGCCAATTGCCCGTCGCTGAGTCCAGCGAACATAGGATGCGTCTGCAGCTCGCATTCAGGTATTTTTTGTTGGCTCATATCGATGGAGTCCAGTTGAGAATCGGCCATATACCATAGTTATAAAATCTGTCTGTGCCAAGCTTGGCTGGTGGTCGGCAAGCGGTGACAGCGTACCAGATTCTCGTCTTCATCGTGTTATCGTTGCTGCCTATGCCGCCGATAATGCACTTAGTGCCAAGATGCCGCATCCATTTGAGGAGCAACCCGATGTGGCGGCAATCCTTGTAAAGCTGGAGATAGTCGACACCATGCGCAAGACCGCACAGGAAGCATGAACGGATATCGGCAACCGTTATTGCCCGCGGAGGCTTCACTATATTGCCGTTGTTCAGCTCAACATACTCCGCACCTACAGACTCATGCTGTGCCGATAAGCAGGATCAACGTGTCCGTGTATGCGGTGCCATATTCATGCCCTTAGGCAGTGATTTAGATATGGTCTCGTGTTGCCCGCTACCCTTGGGCATGCTGTGTATTCCGTTCAGGGTATTGAGCGAATCGAGTACCGCTAGTGTACCGGAACCTACCACATACCACGCCTTGCGGGCGTCGGTAAAATCCTTGCCGGAAGGCGACTTCCAACAGGTGGCCCCATCTCGTGGGCGAAGACCTTCTCAGCCACCGTGACGCTCTACGGTTGCAGGTACCAGGCGAACATGTCACGCGACTTGTATGGCCGCTTGCGGCCCTGCACGTAAGCCTCAGCCTTCGGGTCTAGGATTCGTCGTTTTCGCATCTCTGCGTCTTACCAAAGCGTTTTTCCTTAAACGCATAACACTGCTTTCTCGTTCACGCACTGTCCACAGGGAAACGCAGCGGCCATTTTGCCGCCCGGCGCACCGTTTCAAACGGCCGCCGGAGCGACAATCGCCACAAGGGGAGTTACTTCTGCGGAGACATCGGCATGGCTTTCATATCCTTGGGCATCGGCTTCATGTTCATCTTCGGCGCGGGCATGGACGTTATCATTTGAATGGTAACGTCGCCGTAGCGGAGTACTTTTGCATTGTAGCGCTGCGCAAATTTTTCGGCATCGGCCTTGTTACGGAACGATGCCAACGTCGGCCCCATCGCGCCGGGCAACGCCGATTCGGGGACATACCATGCCTTGCGTGCATCGATCCAGTGGCCCTTCGGATGTTTCCAGTCGATGGCCGCCGTATCCTGGACGTAGAGCGTCTGCAGCAACGGCTTGTCCTCGGGCTGCAAGACATAGGCGAAGAAGTCCCGTGTCGAGCCGAATTTCAACGGCGTGGAACGACCCTGAATGTAGGCCTCGCCGCGGGGACCGGGATATTCGGTGATATACATCCCGCATACGGCACACTGATCGCCCGGCTTTATCGGCACCGGCGGCTGGTCTTTGGCCTGATACGACTTGCCGCAACCCGCCAACAACAGCGCCGAGACCAACAGTGGGACAACCGAAAACAGCACCGCAAATCTTCTGGGATTGCACATATTCATAATTACCTCATCGTCCCGCTCACGCAGTTCCATAACGCATGGCCTACATCTCCTGTCGGCGAAACCGGCGAACCGCCAACCAGAGCGGCACCACAATCCATACCAGCAACCCGCCGATGAGAACCACGGGCGAGAGGACACCACCGTTGACGGAGTTGGCCAACCCGACGTAGCTGCGCACCGTCGAGAAACCGATCAGGTTGGCGGCACGAAACATATCCGTCGGGTTGAGAAGCAGCAGATACGGAAATATTGTCCGACCCACATCACCCACCGCGCCGCGAGTGACCACGAGCACACCCAGCAGCGCGAGGTCGAAAACGATAACGAACCCGAACCAGACCACCAGCGCGATCCCCGCCGCCTTCGACTTCTCGGAGACTGAAACACTGATGAGGTAGGCGATGCCGACGAATACCAATCCAAGCAGCGTCGCCGAGACGATGAACAGACCGAAGGCCCCCCAAAACTCAGGGTTGGCGAGTTGGCGGGTCAGACCGGCGATGAGCAGACCGGCGGCGCCGAAGCCCACCACGGTGGAGACGGCCATGATGGCGCCGTGGCCGAAAAACTTGCCGACGATGAGTTGACGCCGGCTGATCGGATAGCTCAGCACCAGCAGCAGCGTACCCAGCTCACGTTCGCCCACGATGCTGTCGTAGGCCAGCATCAGGGCAATCAGCGGGATGAGAAACACGGCGAGGCTGGCAAGACTGACCACCGTCGTCGCCAGAGAGGCGAACCCCACGGTGCCGGAGGCGGCAGGCCCGAAATAAGCGATGCCGATGGCCAGCAGGGCGAACACGATAGTGATGGCGACAACCCAGCGGTTGCGTAACCCGTCCCGGAATTCCTTTATCGCGATTGTCCGTACGACGCTCATTGTTCCGCCCCCTCTGCCGAGGCCGTTGGTGCCTGTTCCGAAACACCGCAGTAGTGCGCATAAACGTCGTCCAGGGTCGGCGGCATCACGGAAAGATCCACCACATCGTCGCGTGCCGTCAGCTGCTGCAGGAGATAGAGTTTGCCCTGTTCCGGAACACGAAATTCGAATTCACCGTCGCCGATACGCTTGGCCGCGCGCCCCTCTTCTCCAGCGACGGCCGGCCACTCGGAGATCGCCCCGGACAGGCGCACGCGAATGACCACCGGCAATCGCACCCGGGCGCGCAGTTCACCGAGGGTCCCCGCAGCCAGCAGCTTGCCGCTGCCCAGAATCGCCACCCGATCCACATGCCGCTCGACGCCGGCCAGAATGTGGGACGAGAGCAGAATGCTCACCCCCTCTCCCGCCAGCTGCTTCACCTTCCGGTAAAACCGCTGCGTCGCGATCGGGTCCAGGCCGGCGGTCGGCTCATCCAGCAGCAGCAGACGGGGGTGCCCGAGCATCGCCTGGGCGAGGCCGAGACGCTGGCGCATCCCGTTGGAGTAGGTCCGTGCCCGCCGGTCGGCGGCATCGGTCAATTCGACATCCGCCAGCATCCGTTCGCACTGCGACGGGGCGACATCTTTCAGGCGGGCGAAATACTTCAGGATCTCCCGCCCGGTGAGTTCGGGATAGAACGCCACCGTCTCCGGCAGGTAGCCCACCTCGCGCCGCAATGCGCGGGCATCGCTGCCGGTGGGGGAACGGCCCAACACCCGCACCTCGCCGCCGGTCGGCACGAGCAGCCCGAGCAAGTGCTTCATCAGCGTCGTCTTGCCTGCGCCGTTATGGCCGAGCAGTCCCCAGATCTGTCCTTCGGGAACAGTGAGCGAAACGTCGTCCAGCGCCTGCAGCGGACCGAATGCCTTGCGCAGATGCGTCAACTCGATCGCCGTCGTATTCATGGATGAGCTTGCTCCTTCGGTAAAGGCACCGGCGATTGCATCAACGGGTAACTGTCCCGCACCTTCGGGTCGGAAAAGATGGGGAATTGCCGCTGCACCCACCGCACCGTCTCGATGGCGGGGCTATTGATGAGCAACCGCACGTTCGGGTATATCCACAGCAGCCGGTCCATGGCATCGTTGGGTATATACGGCACATCGCCGAGGCCATCGCTGTTCAGGTCCCAGCCCATGTAGTCGCTCCAGTAATTTCCCTGTTTTTTCCACGACCACTCTTCCGGCCGGTTGTTGCCGTAGCGCACTTGAATATGGTTGTGTACAAAGGCGTTGCCATAGACCTGGTTTTGCTCCGACCCGGCGGTCAGATGCAATCCGATCCCGCTATCGGCAAAAAGGTTCCCCGTAATCTTATTGAAAACGCAGTTGTAGGCGAACAGCGCTTTGCCCTCGGCACCGGCGACCGCGCTTCCGCCGGTGGCATAGCTCAGGCCGCTGGCCACCGCGATGACGCGATTGTGAACGATTTCGCTGTAGGTGATAAAGTTCATGAGAATGCCGTAATTCCGGTCATCCCGTGAGGTATTGTCCTGCACCAGCAGGTGGTCCGACTCCATCAATGCGTAGCCGGCGCGCGTATGGTAGGTGTGATTGCCGATGATCCTGTTGTGGTTCGAATACATGTAGTGAATGCCGTAACGCGTGTCGTGCATCGTGTTACCGCTCAGGGTATTGTGGTTGCTGTCGTAGATATAGATTCCATCCCTCGAATAGGCGATATCGTTGCCGGACGCCAACCCGTTTTTGACGCTCCAGAAATGAATGCCGTCGCCCCGGTCCGGTGAGCGGAGCTGGCGCAGGCCGCGCACCACGTTGCCGATCACTTGCGGATTGTTGCAACCGTCCAACCAGATCCCGAACAGGTCGCCGACGAACCGGTTATCCTGAATGACGACACCGGCAGCGTGGCCCGTCACGAAAACCCCGGCATCCATATTGGTGAGGTTTCTACCGGAGTTACGAACCACGAATCCCTGCAATACGACATGCGGTACCTTGATCAGAACGACATTGCCATGACCTGATCCATCAAGAACCGGTGTTCCGACGCCCTTCAGCGTCACCGATTTGTTAACCACCAAATGGACATGGTAAACACCGGGATGAACGACAATGGTGTCGCCGGAACGAGCCCGCGCCAGCGCCGCAGTGAGTTGGCGACCGCTGCCGGTCACCTGGTAGGTCGCAGCGACCGCCGGCGTCGACAGCATCAATGCCAGCGTCAACCAGAACAAAAGGATATCGCGTGTCAGCACCACAAACCCATTCGTCGAATTAAGGTGAAAAATATGTGTCGGTGGCCGGGTCCGTTACGGTCTGTCCCGAGTCGACACGGGAGAGGCCGCGTGGCGTCACATGCGGTGCCGCATTGACGGACAACAGCGTCCCGTAAAAGCGTAGCCGAAACAAATAACGCGACATGATCGATTCCGCCGAAGCGGGAGGGCGGCGAACCGCCCTCCCCCAACGATCAGGCCTCCACCAGCATGCGACCGCGCATTTCCATGTGCAGCGCATGGCAGAACCAGTCACAGTAGTACCAATGCACGCCGGGCTTGTCGGCGACGAAGGTCACCGATGAAGTTTCGTGTGGACTGATCTCCATCGCGACACCGTGGTTGCTCACCACGAAGCCGTGGCTGACGTCCTCGATGTTGTCGATGTTGGTGATGGTCACCGTCACCTCGTCGCCTTTCTTCACCTTGAACTCGCTCAGACCGTAAACCGGGGCGCTAGACGTCATGTAGACGAACACCTTACGCCCTTTGCGGATCACCTTGCTGTCCCTCATCAAATCGATGCCGTCACGCTTGGCGCGTTCCGCCGTCATCGCGAAGTAGGAGTCGCCGCGATCCCAAATCTTCCTGGTCTTGATCTTGCTGCGGTGGACAATGACGCAGTCGTGGGGCTCGGCGAAGGCCGGGCCGTCGTGCATCAGCTTCATCTTATCGCCGGAGATATCGATCAGCTGGTCGTTCTCAGGGTGCAGCGGGCCGACGCCCAGGAACCGATCCTTCGAGAACTTGTTGAGGGAGACCAGCCATTTACCATCGGCATCGCGAGTCTCGCCCATGGAGCTGTGGTTGTGACCCGGCTGGTAGTGCACGTCCAGCTTCTGGCGGATGTAGTCAACCTTCTCGCCCTTGTAGGCGCGGATCGCATCGTCGATATTCCACTTGCATATCTGGCTATCGATAAACAGCGTGGTGTAGGCGTTACCACGATGGTCGAAGGCGGTGTGCAAAGGCCCGAGCCCCAACTCCGGCTCCGCCACCACGGTATCGCGCGGGTCCTTGAGCTTGCCATCGAACAGCTTCGGCAGCATCTCGGTGGCGATGATAGTCACCGTCGGCGACAGCTTGCCGTTGGCCACGTAGTACTTGCCGTCTGGCGTCATGTTGATGCCATGCGGGCTCTTCGGCACCGGGATGTAGGCGGTGATGTGGGAGCCGTGACGTCCGTTGAGCACAGGTACCTTGGAGTCGCCGACGTGTTCGTAGCGACCCGCCTTGATCTCAGCCTCGATGCGCGGTACGTCGAACACCACCACCCAGTCACGTTCGTTGCGCATCATTCCGGCCAAGGTCACCGCATCTTCCGAGTTATAGCAGGTGGACGCGACGAAGCGGCCGCTGTAGTCCGCTTCGGTGTTGTCCAGGTTACCGTCGACAATCACCTGCCACGCCACCTCCATCTTCTCCGCATCGATGGCGCTAAACATGGTGTAGTACTTGTCGGGCTGATCCAGGAACCGGCCGTCGTTGGGATGCGGGATACGAAACTCGGCATTGGCGAAGACGTACTTGGTATACGGCACCTTCTGTACGCGCAGGCCATGAATCGCCTGCACGTTGGGGACGTGCACGACCTTGTCGGTCTTCATCACGTCGCAGCGTATCCGTGCCACGCGGGTGTTCGCCTTGTCGTTGGCGAACAGGTATTTGCCGTTGTAGCGCCCGTCGGTCATGCTCATGTGCGGATGATGCAGGTCGCCGTTGAGCGGAGCATTCTTGCCGAGGATATGTTTGGTCTCGTTGGTGCAGCCGTAACCGGTGGCACCGTCGTAGTTGAATACCGGAATGCGCATCAGCTCGCGCATCGACGGCACGCCCAGGATGCGGATCTCGCCGGATTGCCCACCGCTCCAGAAGCCGTAGTACTCGTCAAGCTGGCCGGGCGGTACGTTGATTCCTTCCTCACCCGCCTCGGCGGCCCGCGCGTCGTTGATACCGATGGCAGGCAGCAGCCCCTTGCCGAGACCGGCGTGCGCCCCCGCGGCGCCGGCCGCACCGGCTGCGCCGGCGATGGCTGCGGTACTTAGAAACTTACGCCGGGAAAGGCCGTGTTTATCGTCTTGCTCACTCATGGTCTTCATCTCCTCTTGGTGTCGCCTGAAAAGCCATACGCCTTGTTCAGCGCTTGGCGCTTTCCTCCGTTACCGGAATGTCCTCCAGCCGCGACGAGCTGGCCGAACGCTCCATCTGTTGCTCCCGCTTCATGCGCTCCGCACGCTCGCGCTTCTTGCGCCGGTCGACCAGCGGCGGGCACTTGTGATCGTTGAAATAGGTCACCTGGCAATCAAGGCAGTAGTGGCACTCGTTCATATTGATCTCGCCGGTCGGATGAATGGAGCGGATCTCGCACTCGACGGCGCATATCTGACACGGCTTGCCGCATTCCTTGCGCCTCTTCAGCCAATCGAACAGGTGTCCGCGGCCAGCCACCGCCAGCGCTGCGCCCAGCGGACAAACGTATTTGCAGAAAAATTTGCGGTTGAATATCGACACCACCAGCAGGCCGGCAGCGTAGACTACGAACGGCCAGCTGCGCGCAAAGTGCAGCGAGATCGCCGTCTTGAACGGTTCGACTTCGGCAAACCGCTCAGCCTGGCTCACCGATTGCAGCGAGATGCCGAACAGCACGATGAGCAGCACGTATTTCAACGCCCACAACCGTTCGTGGACCGCATAGGGCAACTCAAGTTGACGCACCTTGAGACGACGCGCTGCCTTGTTCACCAACTCCTGTAGCGCGCCGTACGGACAGAGCCAGCCGCAGTAGATCCCGCGCCCCCACAGCAGCAGCGTGACGGCGACGAAGGCCCACAG
>OBLJ01000065.1_pt1 | contig 12220 bp, 7 predicted proteins | sample 2433971 | NCBI WGS metagenome assembly OBLJ01 (sample SAMEA2468440, study PRJEB22500) | soil metagenome | biome: Glassland; feature: Farmland; material: Clay | place: Australia | collected 2013-01-31 | depth 0.55 m
CAGCGAATAGCTGCGGCCGGTGGAGTCGAGGAAGGTGGCGAGCTGGTTGCTCTTTCCGCGGGCCCAGTCCCTGTAGCCGTCGCACGCCTTGTAGTTGAGGGCGGCGGGATCCAGTTCGTGGCCCTTGCCGGCGCGCACCCAGCCCTTCTCCGACAGCACCACGGTGAGCGGCTCGACGCCGACCAGCGCGGTCTCGTCCAGCGCCTGCGCCGCGGCCCGCTCGACGATGGGCGAACGGCGCGCGTCGCCGTACTGCTCGGCGTCGGCGATCAGCTCCTTCTTCACCAGCCTCTTCAGCCGCGTCTCGGAACTGAGTATCTTCTGCAACGCGTCGCGTTCCTGGGCCAGCTCGTCCTGCTCACCGCGGATCTTCATCTCCTCCAGCTTGGCCAAGTGGCGCAGCTTCAACTCCAGGATCGCCTCGGCCTGCTGGTCCGACAGCCCGAAGCGGGCCATCAGCACCGGCTTGGGCTCGTCCTCGGTACGAATGATGTGGATCACCTCGTCGATGTTGAGGAAGGCGATGAGCAGGCCGTCGAGGAGGTGCAGGCGCCGCTCCACCTTGGCCAGCCGATGCTCCAGGCGCCGCCGCACGGTGCCGATGCGGAACGTCAGCCACTCGCTCAGCATCACGCGCAGGTTCTTCACCCGCGGCCGGCCGTCGAGGCCGAGCACGTTCATGTTGACGCGGTAGCTGCGCTCCAGGTCGGTGGTGGCGAACAGATGATTCATCAGCTCGTCCACATCGACGCGGTTGGAGCGCGGCACGACCACCAGGCGGGTCGGGTTTTCGTGATCGGATTCGTCGCGCAGGTCCTCCACCATCGGCAGCTTCTTCTGCTGCATCTGCTGGGCGATCTGCTCCAGTATCTTGGCGCCGGAGACCTGATGGGGCAGCGCGGTGATGACGATGTCGCCCTCCTCGCGCTCCCACTTGGCGCGCATGCGCACGCTGCCGTTGCCGCTGTGATACATCTTCAGCAGGTCGGCGCGCGAGGTGATGATCTCCGCCTCGGTGGGGAAATCGGGTCCCTGCACGTGTTCGCACAACTGCTCCACCGTCGCCTTCGGCTCCTCCAGCAGCCGCACGCAGGCGCTCGCCACCTCGCGCAGGTTGTGCGGCGGGATGTTGGTGGCCATGCCCACCGCGATGCCGGTGGTGCCGTTGAGCAGCACGTGCGGCACCCGCGCCGGCAGCACCGCCGGCTCATCCAGGGTGCCGTCGAAATTGGGCACCCAGTCCACTGTCCCCTGATCCACCTCGGCCAGCAGCAGGTCGGAAAACCTCGCCAGCCGCGATTCGGTGTAACGCATCGCCGCGAACGACTTGGGATCGTCCGGCGCCCCCCAGTTGCCCTGGCCGTCGACCAGCGGATAGCGGTAGCTGAACGGCTGCGCCATCAGCACCATCGCCTCGTAGCAAGCCGCGTCGCCGTGAGGATGGAACTTGCCCAGCACGTCGCCCACGGTGCGCGCCGACTTCTTGTACTTGGCCCCCGCCTTCAGCCCCAGCTCACTCATGGCGTAGACGATGCGCCGCTGCACCGGCTTCAGTCCGTCGCCGATGCTGGGCAGGGCGCGGTCCATGATCACGTACATGGAGTAATCGAGATAGGCCTTCTCGGTGAAGGTCATGAGCGGCTGCCGCTCGACCCCCTCGTAGTTCACTTCAGTGCTGTCGCTCATAACGTCTCGTTCTTGTCTGCAAGTCTTTCAACTATTCGGCGGCTTCACGGCGCCAGCTGCAACAGCAGCGCCGCGATCCCCTCGTCCGCCGCGCCCAGGTAGGGAGCGACGCTGATCGACACCTGCGGATGCTGCGCCTGCTTGGGCGCCACCTGGGCCGGGATATCCCGTGCCACGTGCTCGCCCGCCGCCAGGAAATAGGGCAGCAGCACGATCTCCCGCGCGCCACGCGCCACGCAGGCGTCGATGGCCGCGGGAATGCCCGGCTCGGCCAGTTCCAGGAACGCCGCGACCACCGCGTCGTAGCGCCCCCTCGCCTGGCGCTGCAATAACGCCGCCAGCCGCCGCACCTCGTCGTTGGAGGTTGCCCGACGGCTACCGTGGGCCACCAGGATCAGGCATCGCATCGTCGCAGAAACCCCTGTACTTCAGTCTCAAAACCACAAAACGCCAAGAATAAACCACGGGGCACACGGGGGGCATGGGGAAAACCATTCCTAATGGCTAGACAAAGAAGGATTTGTTGCTTGGTTATGACCCCGTGTCCCCGGTGTCCCCCGTGGATAAGCTTCTTCGCTTTACGAATCCGGAGCGCCTTACAGCCGCCCACGGCCTATTTTCGCAAAACGCGGCGGATTCAGACAGCGCTTTGCAGCGCCGGCTCCGCCTTGTGGCGGGTGAAGCGGTCGAGATAGAGGTAGACCACCGGGGTGATGTAGAGGGTAAGGAACTGCGACAACAGCAGGCCGCCCACCACTGTCACGCCGAGGGGCTGGCGCGACTCGGCGCCGGCGCCGATGCCCAGGGCGATGGGTAGGGTGCCCATCAATGCCGCCACGGTGGTCATCATGATCGGGCGGAAACGCAGCCGGCAGGCCTCGACGATGGCGTCGTAGGACGCCTTGCCCTCTTTGCGCTCGGCATTGATGGCGAAGTCGATCATCATGATGGCGTTCTTCTTGACGATGCCCACCAGCATGATCACGCCGACGAAGGCGGTCACCGACAGTTCCATGCGCAACAGCAGTAAGGTCAGCAGCGCGCCCACCGCCGCCGACGGCAGGCCGGAGAGGATGGTGAGCGGATGGATGAAACTCTCGTAGAGGATGCCGAGCACGATGTAGATCACCAGCACCGCCACCAGCAGCAGCAGTCCCAGCCCCTTCATCGATTGCTGGAACACCTGGGCGGAGCCCTGGAAGCTGCCGGTGATCGAGGCCGGCATGCCGATGGCCCGCTCCGCCTGGGTGAGATCGGTCACCGCGTTGCCCAGCGCCGCGCCGGGACTCAGATTGAACGACAGCGTCACCGCCGGCAGCTGGCCCTGGTGGTTGACGGTGAGCGGCCCGGTGCCTCGCGTCACGTGGACCAGTGCCTGCAACGGCACCAGTTTGCCGCTGGCGGCACGCAGGTAGAGCAGCGCCAGTTGTCCCGGCTCCTGCTGATCCTTCGGCTCGACGCCGAGGATCACCTGGTAGTCGTTGCTCGGCGTATAGATGGTCGACACCTGGCGCGTACCGTAGGCGTAGGAGAGCGCCTCGTCGATCTGCTGCGCGGTGATCCCCAGCGCCGCGGCCCGGTCGCGGTCGATGTCGACCTGCGCCTGGAGGCTGGTGATCTGCATGTCGCTGGTCACCTCCTGCAGGTCGGGCAGGGTCTTGAGCTTGTCCTCCAACAGAGACGCCCAGTGATACAGCGCCGTCAGGTCCGGTCCCTGCAAGGTGTATTGATACAGGCTCTTGGTGAGATGCCCGCCCAGACGGATCGCCGGTGGGTTTTGCAGGAACACCTTGATGCCGGGGATCTGCGCCAGCTTCGGCCGCAACGCCTGGATCACCTGGTCGACGCTGTGCTTGCGCTGCGAGCGGTCCTTGAGGTGGATGAAGACACGGCCGGTATTACCGGTGCGGCTGGAGCCGCCGGAACCCACCGCCGACATGAAGCCGTGGACGTCCGGGTCGGCGGCGATCACCGCCGCCACCTTCTGTTGCAGCTTGGACATGGCGGCGAAGGAGATGTCCGGATTGGCTTCGGTCATGCCGAAGATGGCGCCGGTATCCTCCGACGGCAGGAAACCCTTGGGGGTCACGACAAACAGCAGGCCGGCGACCACCAGCGTGCCCAGCGCCACCATCAGAGTGGCGAAGCGGTGGCGCAGCACCACCTCCAGCGAATGCATATAGAGGTCGCGCCAGGCGTTGAAGATCCCTTCCGACCACTGGTAGAGGCGACCGTGATGCGCCTGCGCCGGCGGCTTGACGAAGCGCGAACCGAGCATCGGCGTCAGGGTCAGCGAGACGAAACCCGACACCAGCACCGCCATGCAGATGGTGACTGCGAACTCGTGCAGCAGCCGCCCCAGCACCCCGCCCATGAACAGCACCGGGATGAACACCGCCACCAGCGACAGTGTCATGGAGATGATGGTGAAGCCGATCTCGCGCGCCCCCTTGAGCGCCGCCTGCATCGGCGGGTCGCCCTCTTCCATGTGGCGCACGATGTTCTCCAGCATCACGATGGCGTCGTCCACCACAAAGCCCACCGACAGGGTCAGCGCCATCAGGCTGAGGTTGTTGAGGCTGTAGCCGAGCAGATACATGCCGCCGAAGGTGCTGATCACCGACAGCGGCATCGCCAGGCTGGGGATGATGGTGGCCGACGCAGTGCGCAGGAACAGGAAGATCACCAGCAACACCAGGCCGGTGGCCAATATCAAGGTGAACTGCACATCGTCGATGGAGGCACGGATCGACTGCGAACGATCGAACAGCACCTTCATCTTCACCGCCCCCGGCAGTCGTGACTCGAACGACGGCAGCAGCTTGTGGATGGCGTCGGCGATCGCCACGGTGTTGGTACCCGGCTGGCGCTGGATTGCCAGCACGATGGCGCGGGTCTGGCGGTACCAACTGGCCACCTTGTCGTTCTCCACCGAATCGATCACCTGGCCGATCTGGTCGAGCCGCACCGGCGCGCCGTTGCGCCACGCCACCACCAGCGGCTTGTACTGCGCGGCGTCGTTCAGGGCGCTATTGGTCTGGATGGTGTAACTCTGCTGCGGCCCGTCCAACACACCGGTGGCGATGCTGGGGTTGCCCTGGGCGATGGCGTTGGCCACGTCGCTCATGGCGATGCCGCGGGAGGCCAGCGCCTCGGGCGAGACGTTGATGCGCACGGCGTACTTCTGCGAGCCGTAGACCATCACCTGGGCCACGCCGGGCACCGTGGAGAGACGCTCGGCGATCATGCTCTCGGCGTACTCGTCCACCTGCGACAGCGGCAGCACCGAGGACTCGACGGCCAGATACATGATCGGGCTCTCGGCCGGGTTGACCTTGCGGTACGACGGCGGCGCCGGCATCTCCGCCGGCAGGTTGCGCAGAGTGGCGGCGATGGCCGCCTGCACGTCCTGGGCGGCGCCGTCGATGTTGCGGTCGAGGGCAAACTGCAGGGTGATGGACGTGGCCCCCAGGGCAGAGGTGGAACTCATGTTGTCGAGGCCGGCGATGGTGGAAAACTGTCGCTCCAGCGGTGCCGCCACCGACGACGCCATGGTCTCGGGACTCGCGCCGGGCAGGCTTGCGGAGACCGAAATGGTGGGGAAGTCGACGCTGGGCAGGTCGCTCACCGGCAGCGCCCGATAGCCGATGATGCCGAAGATCAGCAGCGCCGCCATTAGCAGCGTGGTCATCACCGGCCGGCGGATGCACAGCTCCGGCAGCGTCATTCGCCGGCCGCTCCGTCGGCCGGACGGACCGTCTCCGGTTGGCGAATGGTCACCTTCATCCCCGGCGCCAGACGCAGCTGACCCGAGGTCACCACCGTTTCACCGGCCTGGAGGCCGTCGGCGATCACCGCATCGCCCTCCTCGACCCGCTCCACCTTCACCGGCCGCAGAGCAACGCTGTCATCGGGCTGGATCGCATAGACGAAGCTGCCGTGCTGCCCCTCCTGCACTGCCTGGGCCGGCACCACCAGCGCCTGCTGCTGGATGCCCAGCAGCAGCGTGATACGCACGAACTGGCCGGGCCACAGCGCCAGATCGTCGTTAGGATAACGCGCCCGCAGCTGCACCGTGGCGGTAGTCGGGTCGGCGGCATTGTCGATGAAGTCGAGGACGCCGTGCAGCGGATGGGCGCTGTCGTCGGCCACCACCGCATCGACCGCCACATCACCCTTGGCCATATCGCCGCGGATCGCCGGCAGCATCCGCTCCGGCACCGCGAAGGCCACGTCGATGGGCTTGAGCTGGTTGATCACCACCATGGCGGTGGTGTCGTTGGCCTTCACCATGTTGCCGCGATCGAGCAGCAGCGCCCCGGCGCGGCCATCGATGGGAGAGCGGATCACGGTGTAGCTGAGCTGGACGCGGAGATTCTCCACCGCGGCCTGGTCGGCCTTGATCGACGCCCGCACCTGGCCCAGCGTGGCCCGCATCTTCTCCAGGTCCTGATCGGACACGAGGTGTTGCCGCAGCAGATCGGTGTAGCGTTTGACGTCGGCTTGGGAAGTCGCCAGCAGCGCCTGGTCGCGCGCCAGATTGGCCTCGGCCTGAGCCAGCTGCGCCTGCAACGCCCGCGGGTCGATGACGAACAGCATCTGTCCGGTCTTGACGTCACCGCCCGGTTGGAAACCGACCTGCACGATCTCCCCGTCGACGCGCGACTTCACCGCCACCGTCGCCACCGGCGTCACGGTACCCACCGCCCGCACCTTGAGCGGCATTGGCCGCTGTTCGACCTTGGCCGCCAACACCGGCACCGAAGCGCCGCGGCCAGAGCGTTTCTCCGCCTTGGCGGCGGAGCGCTGCGCCCAGAAGTAGTAGCCCGTCGCGGCCAGCAACAGCGCGATCACCAAGGTTATGAGCAGTTTTGCCCTCATCGCCACTCCGAGAAAAATCCGTTAAACCGGTTCGTCGTGAGTATATGGCGACGGACCGGCGGGACAACGCAAATTTGGTAAAGAAGTGTTAAGAGGAAAGAGTATTAACCACGGGGGCACGGGGAACACGGGGATAAATCGGGTTACTGGGCCGGCGTTGTCCGTGGGTTTAACGTGTAATTCCCCGTGGTTAATTCGTCTTGTCGGCCTTACACCTCGGCCAGGTTGCCCTTCTCCTCCAGCCAGCTCTTGCGCTCGCCGGAGCGCTTCTTGGCCAGCAGCATGTCGAGCAGCTGGTTGGTGTCGTCGCCCGGCTCGATGGTGAGCTGCACCAGGCGGCGGGTGTCGGGGGCCAGGGTGGTCTCGCGCAGCTGCAGCGGGTTCATCTCGCCGAGGCCCTTGAAGCGGGTCACCTGCACCTTGCCACGCTTGTTCTCGGCGGCGATGCGGTCGATCACCCCCTGGCGCTCGGCATCGTCGAGGGCGTAGTAGACCTCCTTGCCGATGTCGATACGGTAGAGCGGCGGCATCGCCACGTAGACGTGGCCTTCGGCCACCAACGGCCGGAAGTGGCGCACGAACAGGGCACACAGCAGGGTGGCAATGTGGGCACCGTCGGAATCAGCGTCGGCGAGGATGCAGATCTTGCCGTAGCGCAGCCCGTCCAGCTTGTCGGAACCGGGGTCGACGCCGACAGCCACGGCGATGTCGTGCACCTCCTGGGAACCGAGCACCTCGGTCGGGTCCACCTCCCAGGTATTCAGGATCTTGCCGCGCAGCGGCATGATCGCCTGGAACTCCTTGTCGCGCGCCTGCTTGGCGGAGCCCCCGGCGGAGTCGCCCTCCACCAGGAACAGCTCGCCGCGCAGAGGCTCCTGGGTGGTGCAGTCGGCCAGCTTGCCGGGCAACGCCGGTCCCTGCGTGATCTTCTTGCGCGCCACCTTCTTGCCGGCGCGCAGGCGCGTCTGGGCGTTGGAGATGGCCAGCTCGGCGATGCGCTCGCCCAGATCCACATGTTCATTGAGCCACAGGGAAAAGGCGTCCTTCACCACGCCGGAGACGAACGAAGCGCACTCGCGCGAAGTGAGCCGCTCCTTGGTCTGGCCGGAGAACTGCGGGTCGGCCAGCTTCACCGACAGCACATAGCTCACCTTGTCCCACACATCCTCGGGGGCCAGCTTCACCCCGCGCGGCAGCAGATTGCGGATCTCGCAGAACTCGCGCATCGCCTCGGTCAGGCCGGTGCGCAGGCCGTTGACGTGGGTACCGCCCTGGGCGGTGGGGATCAGATTGACGTAGCTCTCGGCGATCAGCTCGCCGCCCTCCGGCAGCCACACCACCGCCCAATCCACCGCCTCGGTGTTGCCGGCAAGACTGCCGACGAACGGATCGTCCGGCACGATCTCGGTGTCCTGCAACTCGTCGAGCAGATAGGCGCGCAGGCCGTCCTCGTAGTGCCACTCGCTCTTCTCCCCCGACGCCTCGTCGAAGAAAGTGATGCGCAGGCCGGGACAGAGCACCGCCTTGGCGCGCATCACGTGCTTCAGGCGCGGCACCGAAAACTTGGGCGAATCGAAGAACTGCGGGTCGGGCCAGAAGCGCACCGTGGTGCCGGTGTTGCGCTTGCCCACCTCGCCCACCGCCTCCAGCTTGGAGACGCGAACGCCGTTCTTGAAGGCGATGTTGTACTCCTTGCCATCGCGCCGCACCCACACCTCCAGGTGCTTCGACAGCGCGTTGACCACCGACACGCCGACGCCGTGCAGGCCGCCGGAGAACTGGTAATTCTTGTTGGAGAACTTGCCGCCCGCGTGCAGCTTGGTAAGGATCACCTCCACGCCCGGCATCTTCTCCACCGGATGCATATCCACCGGCATGCCACGCCCGTCATCCTTCGCCTCCAGCGAACCGTCCTTATAGAGCGTCACCTCGATGGTCTTGGCGTGGCCGGCAATGGCCTCGTCCACCGAGTTGTCCAGCACCTCCTGGGCCAGGTGGTTGGGGCGCGTGGTATCGGTGTACATGCCCGGGCGCTTGCGCACCGGCTCCAGCCCGGAGAGAACTTCAATGGAATCGGCGTTATAGGAAGTCGAAGACATAATTCGTTGAATATATGTAATTTTTTCTACCGTACGGCCCGCACGGCAGGCAGCCGCACGACCAAGCTGCCCCGGATTCTATCGCAAAACCGCACCCCGCGGGTTCCGCCGTAAGTCCCCTCTCCCCCAGCGAGCCAGCCCCCTCTCCCTCAGGGAGAGGGTTAGGGTGAGGGGTGAAGAATCATCAACCTCCCCTCATCCCCGCCCCTTCTCCCGGAAGGAGAAGGGAGAAACCCCAACCGCATCCCTACGCCACCACCTTCACAAAATGATACGCCACCGACCGCATCCCCTCCCGCTCATAAAACCGATGCGCATCTACCCGCTGCAACCCCGAATCCAGATGCATCTGCCCGCACCCCTGCTCTTTCGCATAGGCGTAAAGCCAATCCAACAACGCCGCCCCATAGCCCTTGGATCGCTCCGCCGCCGGCGTCACCAGATCATCCACATAGAGATACCGTCCCCACGACAGACTCTCCCCGAGCCGGAACCCGGCCACCGCTACCGGTGCTCCGTCAGCCGCCACATAGGCCAGCCGGTAACCCGCCTTCTGCTGCGATTGCACCTGCAGTACGAATTCAGTCTCGGCGATATGGTGGCGCAGTTCCCGCATCACGGGGTAGCAGGCGGCGATTTCGGCGTCAGATTGGGCAACGTGGATTTGCATGGGGGACTCCGCAGGATTGGCTTTCTGTTCGGTGGACAGTACCTAGCTACTCTGACAGCATCGGTATCATAAAGAATTCGGCGGTCGGAAGTATGTTTGCGAGTCTTCGGATTTGCACAAACATCTCCCCGCACCAGTGGGTCGGACTTCAGTCCGACAACGCAGTACCTGATGCGCAGGGGTTAGCGTATTTAATGGCTCTGGTCCCTATATCGGGTTTTGAGCGCGCCCCGGAAAAAGGGATAACGCAGTGATGGAAAAACTAGTGCTTCGCAAAGGAGTCTTTTATGAAGGCGATGCCAACGATTTGCGTGCGATTTACCCTACGCCAGTAGTCAGTCATGCTTCGTGTGCACTCATTAAGCAAGTCGGCGGTAAAGAAATCATATTCCGAGAGGACAGTTTCGACCCCGTCACGCGCATTCGACGAGGACGTCTGTATGTTGGAGGGCATCGCGGAGATATATGGCCACGAGGTCGGGTTGACCACGGACTCTTCCACCCTTACCAACCCTACAACGGTGTCACAGATGATAACAATTGGACGCCTGACGCCTCATACGATGCTTGGCAAGCAAGCAATGTGAGCGTCAAAGAACTTAACGGTCAAGTTATTCAGATCGGGGCGCATGACTATGTGACACCATGGCGGATCGTCGGTGTGGAGCGGATAGCCATAGGGCATTTTCTCTTCACCCTTCGCGCGAGCTCACTCCTGGGCGTTATTCCTGATCTAAAAGAACAGATCACCGATCACGAAGGTAAGGCAGTTAACCCCGACTTGATAAAGTCGGTAAACAAAGAACTGAATGCGCTATTGGATGCATTCCATCGCCAGGAAGCCACACCGACTGTAGATGTGGCGCGGGAGGTAACCAGAACCATTCTGGCCGCATGGATCGGGCAAAGTGCCCAAGGCAAGGATTTAGGTAAAGTCATCGAGAATATCCCAAGAGCGCAAGTGGTCATGAACAGCGCTGCAACCATAGTCAACCGCCTACACCCACGCGGAAAATCGGCAGAGCGCGAATCACAAGCCTCACGGGGCAATTTGTTGCGGCATGTCACGGAGGAGGATGCGGCAGCAAGCGTGCATCTCGTTAGTATGATTCTGCGTGAAATTAAATGGGTGGCATCATAACAAAATAGGGCTTACATGGACACCCACTCCAAATCTCTCAAGCCTACAAATTTCCACTGTGTTTGCGCGGCTGATCGGCTATTTGAAAATAGCAGGCAGATGAAGTCCGAATAAATTAGAGATAAACGCTTTACGCCAACCCCCGCCGGAGGTCCAGCGCGTAAGCCTCAAGCTCACCCAACAATGCAGCCTGCTTCTCTTCCAGCGTCTGCTCCTGCCGAATCTGCGCAATCGCCTCGGCGAGCCCGTCAAACCCAAGCGCGCCACCGGCGCCGTTCACCAAACGCTCCCGCCGCAATTCATTCCAACGCCCCTGCTCCTCGGCACTCAGAGTCGCCGGGTAATTCCGGGCCCTAAACCGAAACAGCATCTCCTCCAGGCGCTGATCTTCAAAGGCCCAGTGCAGGCCGCCGAGTTCTTCCGACGCCGCCTCGTGTACCTTGCGCATGCGGTTGCGGTCCGCATCGCTGAAAAAACCGCCGCCGTAGAGCATGAGGTCCGGATCGGTCTTCGGTTCGAATTCCTGCGGTCCGAAGACCTTGCCGACCTTTTCGGTGATCGCCTTGCGATGGGCAAGCAGCGTCTGGCGGTTGCTCTGGCAGGCGGCCAGGTCGATGCCGAGGCGTTCGGCGGTCTCGCCAGTTAGAGTCGATAGCGGGGCGACCACCGGGCATTTGTTGATGAGCACCTGCTTGAGCGCCGGGCGTTCTACCCCCTCGGGCAGTTCGGCCGCCGTTTTATACATCCGCTCGCGCAGTTTCTTCCAGCCCAGGTCGAGCAACAGGGCCGGGTTCTGGCTCAGGTCGAACACGATGATGCTGTTCTTGTTCACCGGATGGGCGGCCAGCGGCATCACCAGGCGGGTATTGCCGCGGTCGCTGCCGTACATGCCGGAGGTGTGCAGCACCGGGGTCATCTCACGCAGGTCCAGGTAGCGGGCCACTTCGTGCTTGCGCCGCAGCCTGTAGACGAAGTCATACAGCTTCGGCTGCCTGTCGCGGATGAGCCGGGCGAGGGCAATGGTGGCGTGGACGTCGGACAGGGCGTCGTGGGCGCTCTCGTGACCGAGCCCGTTGGCGGCGGTCAGTTCCTCGAGTCGGAAGCTGGTGCGACCGGTCTCCGGGTAGGTGGGCCACTCGATCCCCTCTGGGCGCAGGTCACGGCAGGCGCGCACCAGGTCGATGATGTCCCAGCGGGAGTTGCCGTTCTGCCACTCGCGGCCGTAGGGGTCGTAGAGGTTGCGGTAGAGGGTGTTGCGGGTGACCTCGTCGTCGTAGCGCAGGGAATTGTAGCCGACGCCGCAGGTACCGGGCTGGGAGAGTTCGGCGTGGATGCGGGCGATGAACTCGTCCTCGCACAGGCCCCGCTCCAGGGTCATCTGCGGGGTGATGCCGGTGACCAGGGTGGCCATCGGGTGCGGCAGGATGTCGGCGGCGAGGCGGGCATAGATATTCAGCGGCTCGCCGATGATGTTCAGTTCCTCGTCGGTGCGCACGCCGGCGAACTGGACGGGGCGATCGCGAGCCGGGTCGGTGCCGGTGGCCTCATAGTCGTGCCAATAGAGGGTATTGTCTGCCAACCTGAGTTACCGCCTGTACGCCATATCGAAAGGAAAGGTGGCCTCGCAGGCCCCAAACCGACACCATAGCCGCCTCGCCCCACTAACGCAAAATTTGTAAGGCTTACCAGGGCGTTGGCTTACATCGGGTTTACACGGCTGGGGCTCACCCGGACACCCACCCA
>OBLJ01000067.1_pt1 | contig 12171 bp, 9 predicted proteins | sample 2433971 | NCBI WGS metagenome assembly OBLJ01 (sample SAMEA2468440, study PRJEB22500) | soil metagenome | biome: Glassland; feature: Farmland; material: Clay | place: Australia | collected 2013-01-31 | depth 0.55 m
CTCGCTCGCGACGTAGCAGTGGATGCCGGTCATGAAGGACAGCTCCGGCACCGTGGTCAGTGCCGCGAGAAACCCGGCAAGCGGCGCGATGCGGGAAGACGTAAAAAAACATATCAAAGCCGACCAATACGAATTCCGGGTAAGCCTCGATTCGGACATCCAATGGTGTATCCAGGAGTTTCTGCATGCGAGGGTGGGGCTGCTGATCGGCACCGAGCGCACGGGGCTGGCCTTTTGGCGCAATACTATGGCCCAGTGGCGGACCAGGATGGCGTGCTACCGGACGGACATGGCGAAAGCGAGGACCGGTCTCGCCTTTTTGCGGTGGGGCCTGGGCACGGTCGCGCTCTCGAATGCGCTGCTGAAATCAAAGAGCATTGCGTACCATCCCGCGCTCTATTTTTCCGTTCTCCTGATCGGTATCGTGATAGCCTTTTATGGCCTGCCGATCTATCTGAACGTGCGCAAATCCAGGATGACGCCGCCGGGAAACCAGACGCTGGCGGAGGTCACGGCCGCCACGATCCAGTTTTTGGAAAATTATCATTTTATCGAGAATACGGGCATCAAACGGGAGTCCCAAGGGACGATGTTGGCGCGCATGGGCGACTTTCTTGCCGATCACAGCACATACCTCAATCCCACGCCGTCGAGCAAGACGCGCACCATGTTCGCGCGAGAGCGGAACGTTCTGGCGGCCCAGCGGACCATCGCGGGCTGTTACCGGACCGTCTATGCGCGTGCGCGGACCGGGCTCGCGTTCATACGAACGGGCATGTCGTTTCTGAGCATCGGCATCGGTATCATCAGCTACTTCGGCTTCGGGCTTCTTACCTCGTTCAATCTCTGGCTTATTGCCGCGGGGCTTTTGCTGCTCGTCGACGGCGTACTGTGGTATTGGCCCGTAAGAAAGGAACAGGCTGAGACGCCGAGAGGCATAGCCTATCCGGAGTAAGAGGATTAATTTTTCGACGTGAAATTTTCGACAGCTCTGCGCGGAAGATGACCCGGCGCAGGAAGAGCCATTATTTATTTTCTTTATCTTTTCTGAACCGGACTGAGGCAATGTCATACTGCCTCATAAGGTGCTGGAGCGATTGGCGCTCTAAGCTGGCGAACTGGGCGGCTAAAGAAACATTCCCCTCTGTGCGGCGCAACAGGTTTGAAATATATTCAATATTAAATTCAGCGAGTACCTTTTTCTTTGCTTCCCGGTAATTGAGGCCGTCGGTCTCAAGGCCGCTGTTTCGTGTGGTGATCATTTCCGCGCATTTTCCGAAGTCCGCCGGTGCGAGCATGTCGCTTTTTGAAAAGATTACGGCCCGTTTCACCACGTTCTGAAGTTCCCGGGCATTGCCTTTCCACGGACAGGAAACAAGAAATTGTATCGCTTCGTCCGTCAACCTCTTCCGGTCCAAGCCAAGCTCGCTGCAAAACAGGGATAGAAAGTGGTAGGCGATGAGGGGGATATCTTCCGGGATATCCCTGAGCGGCGGGGTTTTAACCGATACGACGTTCAGGCGGTAGTAAAGGTCAGACCTGAAAAGTCCCGAGGCAACGTTACTCGCCAGGTCCCTGTTTGTGGCGGCTATGACCCGTACGTCCACCCTCCGGGTTGTGGTATCGCCGAGCGGCTTCAGTTCTCTTTCTTGCAGCACCCTCAGGAGTTTTGCCTGCAACGAGGGGGAGATGTCGCCAATCTCGTCCAGGAGCAAGGTCCCGCCCTGGGCGGCCTGAAAAAGCCCTTCCCGGTCGGAGTTGGCGCCGGTAAAGGCGCCTTTGCGATACCCGAACAGTTCGCTTTCCAGAATGTTTTCAGGGATCGCGGGACAGTTGACCGCGACGAAAGGTTTACCGGTCCTGCTGCTGAGGCTGTGGATCATGCGGGCCGCCAATTCCTTGCCGGTCCCGGTTTCTCCCGTGATAAGAACGGTCACGTCCGTCCCGGCCACCAGCTTAATCGTATCGATGAGTTCTTTCATCCGGGGTGACTCGCCGACAAAGAACGTTTCCTTTTCCTTCTCCCTGATCCTTCTTTCGAGGTCCAGGTTCCTTCGGAGAAGACGCTCATGCTCCAACGCCCTCCGCACCGTATGCAGCAGCCGCTCCTCCTCGAACGGCTTGGTGATGAAGTCATAGGCCCCCTCTTTCATGGCCTCCACCGCTGTTTCGATGGCGCCGTAGGCCGTCATTATTATCACCGGGAGCGAAGCGTCATTTTCCTTGATGTGCCGCATGAGCTCCATGCCGTCCATGCCCGGCATCTTCATATCGGCAAGCAGGCAGTTGACGGAGTTCTCCTTGAGAATCCGCAGCGCCGCCTCTCCGCCATCGGCGGTAAGGATTTCCAACTGCAGCGTGCTTCCGATCAGCCGCTCAAGCAAGCGGGTCATGTCCGGATTGTCGTCAACGATAAGAATCTTCTGTTTCATCCTAGTCTCCTGCAAGAGGGAACCAAAGTGTAAACGATGAGCCCTTCCCTTTCTCGCTTATGACCGAAAGCTCGCCTCTATGTTCCTTCACTATCCCGTAGCTGACCGCAAGCCCCAGACCCGTTCCCTCTCCCGGCGGTTTTGTCGTAAAAAAAGGCTCGAATATTTTATCCCTGATCTCCCCGGGAATGCCGCAGCCCGTGTCTGAAAAAACAATCCGCACGCCGTTTTTCTCTCTGTCATAAGAGGTGCTGACGGTAAGGCGTCCACCGGGCTGCATGGCCTGAAAGGCGTTTAGCGCAAGGTTTGAGAAAAGCCGTTTCAGCTTGTCCTCGTCCGCCGCCAGAGGAGGCAGCGCGGAGTCGAAATCGCGGATGACTGTAATCCCTCCGCCGCGCAGGGTTTCCTCTATCGGAACCAACGTCGATTCTATAGCGGCATTAATGTCGATAGGGACACGGTTGGTTTTTGTCTGGCGTGAAAAATTGAGAAGATCATCGACGATCTTCTTGCACAACCGTGCATTGTTGTAGACTATGTCGAGGTCTTCCTTGGCCTGCCCTGTCTTCGGACATTGCTTGCGCAGCATATTCGTATAGCCCAGGATCAGGCTGAGCGGATTGTTTATCTCGTGGGCCACCCCTGCGCCAAGGCGGCCTATGGAGGCAAGTTTGTCCGCCTGCAGCACCCGTTCCTCCATCTCTTTTCTGTCCTCTTCGGATTTTTTCAAATGCACCATCATCCGGTTGAAGGATTCGGCCAGCTCATTCACTTCATCATAGTCGCGCGAGTCGAAATGAACGTCAAGACCCCGGTGTCCGTCCACGACTTCCTTGAAAAAAGAGCTTACCCGCTTCAGGGGAACCACCGCAAGCCGGTAATGGAAGTAATTGAGACCGGCAAAAAGAACAGCCATACCGCCTATTCCAAAAAAGAAAAAGGACAGCGCTACATGCCTCAGCTGCCGGAAGGTCCCGCTCACCGGGGCCGCGATCGACTCTACGCCGATTACCTCGCCGACTTTCCGGTGCCGTCCGTGCACCCTCCCGTAATGAAGGGTGATGGACTCAGGCGATGAAGCAGGATCTCCGTGGCAGAGAAGACACTGCTCCTCCATGATAATCGCCTTGAGGTGGAGAAAGTAATCCTCTCCATTTCTGGTGACGAGGCCCTTCCATTCTTTCGTCGACTTCGGGTTATCCCGGAACTGGATGATAAAAGCTTTTTCAAAGGCATCGGCCTTGTTGGCGGGATTCATGGGATCGATAGCGACCCTCCGGTAGATGTAGCGGGGGAACCTTTGCTTGAATCTCTTCATAATTCCCATGTCCATGAACGAACTGGACATGACCTGCTTGATGAAGACATTTCCGGGCAGAGCATGGAATATCTGAGGACGGAGCTCATCCCGGGCATATTCCATGGTAGCGTCAATATGCCCCAGCACAATATCGGTCTTCTCATAGGCTTCCTGGATGTACATTTTCTTCAAATACGAATAGGTCAGGAGGGAAAGGGCGGAGATAGCGCACAAGAGGATGATGCCTAATCCAACCATAAACTTTGCTGAAAGCGATGATCCGCCTTGCTTTATTATATTGACCACGTTGTCCTCACTGTCTGCTGAGAATTTCGCGAAAACTGCTCTGTTGGAACGCCTAATCCAATGAAATTTCTTATTTTTTATTATAACCCAAAGAGGGCAGTCACAGCAACACTCTTTACTATAGGAGGAACTGCGACAGAAAGTTGGTAGAAGCCGATTACGCCTTTGCTGTCAGTTTGTTTAAAGTCAATGGCTCTCAGTTTGCAATATACTCGCCATACCCTCGCTGATCACCAACAAAATCTTGACCTAGCTTTTCAATAGCTTGTGGATGGCCTGACCTGCGGTTTCACTCGCCGCAATATTAAAAATGATTGCAGTGCTATATTTTCTTTGCCGCAAACTAAAACGTGCACCCCTGCCCGGGAAAAAATAAATATATATATCAATAAGATAGATGTGCCAATAATATGGCATTATTATTGCTATATCTATAGTTATCTTGACGTTTGGCAGCAACAATAATAAGAATTTAAATTAGGCGCAGCAATGAAGTCTAAATTAGAAATAATACGCAATAACGTTCATATGCATCCCGGCTGGAAGTGGTTCCTACTATCCACTGTTTTGCCGGACGCAACTATTAAGAGCAGTGTCCCTCGTAGGCGCCGTACGCCAAAACCAAAAAGCGTTTACCGGTGTTCCACGCGGGCGCCCGGCATCGGGTATTGTGGTGAAGTGTAATATTTGAATTGTTGTATTGATTGAAGGGCTAATAATAAATTTTGAGAGGAGATGTAGATATCATGAAGAAGTTGTTGCAGTTTCCCCATCCGTTTTTTTCAGCGCGCCCCACGTGGAAATGGTTTATTCTCATCAACGTCCTGATCGGCGCGACGATGTCCGCTTTGGACGTGAGCATCGTGAACGTCGCCATGCCGACGCTCAAGACCGAGTTCAATACCTCCATGGCCGTCATCGAATGGGTGGCCATGGCCTACATGCTCACCCTGACCATCTTCCTTCCCTTCTTCGGAAGGATGGCCGATATGTTCGGCAGGTCGAAGCTTTACAATCTGGGTTTCGTGGTTTTTACCGTCGGTTCTTTGTTCTGCGGCATGTCGACGTCGGCAATGATGATCATCGCGGCACGCGTGATCCAGGCGGTCGGCGCCGGGCTCCTGCAGGCGAACTCCGTTGCATTGATCACCCAGGCGTTTCCCGCGAACGAACGCGGCAAGGCCATCGGCATCCAGGGAGCGGTCCAGGCGATCGCCATGGCGGTCGGTCCCTTCGTCGGCGGCATCCTGATCTCCACGGTCGGATGGCGCGCCGTGTTCTACATCAATATCCCGATCGGCATCGTCGGCACGCTTGCCTCCCTGTTCATTCTCCCGCCCCAGGAGCGGTCCGCGAAGAAGGAGTCCATTGACTATCTCGGCACGGTGTTCTTCGCTTCGGGCCTGGCCTTCCTCGTGCTTGGGTTCAACGAAGTGGTGGACCTCGGGTGGGGCTCGAACACCATCATGGTCTACTTCCTGAACGCCGTCATCCTGCTCGGCCTGTTCGTAGTGACGGAAATGAGGGTCAAGCATCCGCTCATCGACCTGAAGCTCTTTAAGAACAGCACCTTCCTGATCGGCAACATGACCGGCATGATGTCTTATTACGTGCTGTTCGCGGTCCTGTTCCTCATGCCGTTTTACTTCGAAAAGGTGCTGAATTTCAGCCCGGCGCTGACGGGTGGCCTTCTGACGCCGATCCCGCTCGCCATGGCCGTTGTGGCGCCCTTTGCGGGCCACGTGTCCGACAAGTACGGGTCGAGGATCATGACGGCAAGCGGCATGTTCGTGTCGGCTATCGCCTGCTTTGCCCTTTTGTTCCTGGGGACGCAGGTGCATCTGCCGCTCCTGATCGGAGAACTGGTGCTTCTGGGAGTCGGCATGGGCATGTTCACCCCGCCGAACAACAGCGCGATCATGGGCGCGGCCCCGAAGGACAAGCTGGGCCTGGCAGGCGGCGTTCTGAACATGATGCGGTCCCTCGGTCTGATCTTCGGAGTGGACATTTCCGGCCTGATCTTCACCAAGCTGGAGCATAACTACCTGGCCACCAAAGGATTCTCCAACGTGCACCATGTATTCAGCGACGCCGCTATTCCGCTTCAATTGAAGGACAACGCGTTCATGAGCGGATTTATCATTGTCGTCGGTGTGCTCATGGCGCTGAACCTCGTGGCTGCCATGCTTTCCACGGCGAACAGGTCCGCGGATAACGTGGATGCCGCGGCCGCTGAGGCTGCGAAGGAATTCGAAGGCATCTGACGCGAACGATTGAGTATGGCTATTCGTCCCGTCTCCCGGATCGCCGGGGACGGGACGTTTTTTTCATTCTTCTGTCTTGCTTCATATCCCGCATTATTCCCCCCATGATCCGACAACGTCCCAGGATAAATTTCTTCATAAAACCTCCTGAATATGCTACAATGCGATAAATAGGAGGGCGCCCGGGCGCCGGGCGACGGAGGCTGAGACTGGCCACTGTCCTGGACCATTTTCAGGACTCGTGAACGAACGTGATGATTTGCGCATCGGTCGATATTTCGACATCAGGCATCAGCCAACTCGACGGCAACAGGGCCATCGCCACTATTCCCCGGGAAAGGATAAGCCGGATCGTATTGTGCCATGATTCCTGCTCCCGCCACCCGTTCCTGCGGTTCCTTTTCGGCTTCGTGATGATCGTGACGGGCATTATTCTGGGGATCGGGGCGTTCCTGCTCGACCTCGGGGGCGTCTACCTCGTCAAGTTGCAATCGTTTACGTTCGGCGTTCCTGTCGCTCCCCTCGTCATTGTCCTGTTGATCTTGGCGGGAGGATGGCTCCTGGCCGGGGTGCTTCGGGGAAGGTACAATCTGATGATTCATACGTCAAACGGCGTGCGGAAGATTTTTTTTGCGGAGTCCGCCGACATCCGTGATATCCGGCAGTTCCTCGGACGGGCGCGGACGGAATTTGGGTACGAGATTGATGTTTCGTTGATGGATCAAATGCATTTTTAGGCCCGCCTGCAGCGCGAACATGAAGATAGAACGCAAACTCATACTCTCGAACATCATCAACGGCGCCTTCATCATCCTGATCAGTTTCTTCGCTTTTCAGAACCTGAACCTCGTGCTGACCAAACTCAGGTTCGTGGAGATCGCCGACGACCTGAACGCCACGTTTCTCGAGATGCGGCTTTCGGAGAAGAACTATTTTCTGTACAAGGACAGAAAGGCGCTCGATCAGATCCAAAGCAATATAGAAAAGACCATGGAGACCATCTCGGGCGTGCGCGGCGACATCACCCGGGCCATCGGGGAAACGGACCTCAAAAAGCTCGAATCGCACCTGAGGGCCTATACGGCGGCTGTCGAAAAGACCAGGGCCGGCAGCCCCACGGACGCGAACCTGGAGACGCGGCTCAGGGCCGAGGGAAAAGGCTTAAAGGAATTTTCCGACTCCATTACCCACCTGGAAAGAAAACGCGTCAACGACATCATCCTGAGCTCGAAACGAATCCTGATCTTTTCCTTCTGGGTCATTTTAATATCCGCGCTTTTTATCAGCCATTTTATCTCCCAGAAGATACTCCGGTCCCTGCGGGAGATCGTGAAGCTGACGAAGTCCATCGCCGAGGGGAACTTCAACAGGATAGAGGGTTTGCAATCGAACGATGAACTCGGCTCCGTCATCATGGCTATTAATTCCATGTCCGAGGAGCTGGGGCACCGCGAGGAAGAGCTCATTCAGTCCAAGAAGCTGGCCTCCCTCGGCATTCTTACGGCGGGCGTGGCGCACGAGCTCACCAATCCCCTCAATAATATTTCGATGATCGCCCAGACCTACGCCGATGTGTACGACAAGCTCGGCGAAAAGGACCGGATCGAGTTCATGCAGAAGGTCGAGGGGGAGACGGAGCGGATACGGCAGATCGTCAAGAACCTGCTGGACTTTTCCAAGCCCAAGGACGCCCGGCCGGTGGAGGCGGACGTCAACGCCCTGATCCAGAAGACACTGACGCTCGTTCAGAACATGATCGACGTGTCGAACATCGAGACCACGGTGCATCTGAGCAGCGAGCTGCCGCACGTCTACGTCGACGAGCACCAGATCCAGCAGGTGTTGGTGAACCTCGTAACGAACGCCGTTCAAGCGACGGCCGCGGGAGGCAGGATTGTTATTTCTTCGAGAATGGGAAAGGGCAACGGGTCCGTTGAGATCGGCGTGGCAGACACCGGAAAGGGCATCCCGCCCGAGTTCCTGCCCCATATCTTCGACCCCTTTTTCAGCACCAAGGGAGAAGGCGGCACCGGCCTCGGGCTTTCGGTGAGTTATGGCATCATCAAGAACCATCACGGCGAGATCAGGGTCGAGAGCAAGGTGGGGGTCGGGACGACCTTCACGGTCGAACTGCCGCGATATAACCCGAGCGAAAGGCAAGACAATTCGACCACAGAGGACTCGGAGGTCTCAGAGATCTCTGAGTTAAGACAAAGATAAAAATATTTATCACTCTTATAATGTTATAATTTTCTCGGCGCGCTTTGCGGGCTCTGTGGCAAATCAAGATCATCTGGAGAGGAGAGAGAGAATATGGCAACCAGCAAGATCATGGTAATAGACGACGAGAAGATCGTGGGCGACATGGCGAAGCTGTCGCTCGAGCAGGACGGCTACAGCGTCGAGACGTTCCTGAACGCCGAACCGGCGCTCAAACGGCTGCAGGAGGAAAGGTTCGACGTTGTGGTGACCGATTACAAGATGAAGGGTATCGACGGGATGGAGGTGCTCAAAACCGTGAAGGAGCGCTACCCCGGGACCCAGGTCATCATGATCACGGCCTTCGCCAATCTCGACGCCGCCATCGAGGCGCTGCGCAGGGATGTCCACGATTTTTTCCCGAAGCCCGTCAAGATAAAAGAATTGAAGGCGTCCATCAAGCGGGCGTTGGAAAAACACGGGTAATGAGAGTTGCTTGCAGTTATGAACAAACTTGCCGCACAAATACATTCGCTGTTCAAGACAATCACTCGCCGAAGCCAGAACCGGGAGTCCTTCGAGCAGCTGTTCAACGGCTTCCGCGAGGTCCTGGACCGGAACAACCGATCGCTCGAGATCATCACCGAGATGGGCGACACGCTGGGAGGGGACTATCTCTTCGACATCCAGTATGTCAGGCGTTCCTACGCCGCGCTTTCCGCGGCAATGGACGGATCGCTCGCAAGCTTCGACGCCCTCACGCGGAACAGGTACCCGCGGCTCCGTGACCGGTTCCTGATGATCGACGGGCAGATCAGGCGTGTCATTGAGGAGGCCGCCCCGGCATCCGAGGCCCTTGTCCTGTTTTATGAAGATATACGCGCAGACATGGCCGGGGCCGTCGGTGGAAAGAACAACAGCCTTGCAGACATAAAAAATACCGTTAAGCTCAACGTTCCTGACGCCTTTGCCGTGACCACGAGGGCGTTCGATGCTTTCCTGCGCCATAACCATGTCTTCGAAAAGGCCCGCCTTCCCGAGGAAGGAACACCGGTTTCAGAAGCTCATCTTCATGATCTGCATGAACAGGTCCTGTACGGCACGATGCCTCCCGAGCTCAGCCGCGCGATCGAGAAGGCCCTCAGGAAGATCAAGTCCCGCTGCGGGACGGGCTGCACCCTCGCCGTACGAAGCAGCGCCGGGGAGGAGGACGGGGACTTTTCCTTTGCCGGGCAATTCGAGACAATCCTGAACGTCCCGTTGGAGCTGCCGGCGGTCGAGAAGGCGTATCGGAAAGTGGTGGCGAGCCTCTTTGCCGAAAAGGCGGCGGCCTATCAATCGAGGCTGGGCTACGATATCAGGAACATGAAAATGGCCGTTGCGTGCGTGGCCATGGTGGACGCAGCGGCGAGCGGGGTCGTTTATTCAACGAGTCCCGAAGCAGACCGGAACACCATGGTCATCAACTCCGCCTGGGGCCTGGGCGCGGCGATCGTCGAAGGACAGACGGACGCCGATTTTTACCGCGTGAAAAAAAGCGCCCCGTTCGAGATCGCCGAGATGCGGACGGGCGCCAAGGACTCCATGGTCGCCTTGCTCCCGAACGGCGGCACCGCAACGGTCGCGACACCGGCGAAAAAACGGAACGGGCCGAGCCTTTCGCCCGGGCAGGCGGCGGAACTCGTCCGCCAGGCGCTTCGCATCGAGGACCACTTCAAGAGGCCGCAGGACATCGAGTGGGCGATCACCCGAACGGGGGAAATCTTCATCCTCCAGTCCCGGCCGCTCAAAATATCCGAGGGGCCGTCCCGTTGCAGCACCATGGTCCCGGCTGCGCCCGATGCGCGGCTCATCGCGCAGGGGCGGGGTCTTTCCGTGCAAAAGGGAGTGGCGGCGGGCAGGGTCTTTGTCCTCAAAAACGAACGCGACATCAACACGGTGCCCCGGGGGGCCGTCCTCGTCGCGCGCCGCGACTCGTCCCATTTTGTCCGCGTGATGACCCATGTGGCCGCCATCGTCACCGATATCGGGACCCCGACGAGCCACATGGCGACCCTGTGCAGGGAGTTCAGGATACCGACCGTCGTCAACGCCGGAAATGCGACGCAGTTGCTTGCCCCCGGCGAGGAAATTACGGTCCAGGTGAACAGCGAAGGCGCGACATTCTATCAGGGGGCGGTCAGGCAATTGCTGGAGTGCGCGCACGACGACGCCACGAAGCTTGAGGACCTTTTCGAGTTCCGCAAGAAACGGTACCTGCTCCGCTACATCGCGCCGTTGAACCTCGTCGATCCCTTGAGGGACGAGTTTACGCCGCAGGCGTGCAGGACCATGCACGACATTCTGCGCTTCATCCATGAAAAATCGGTCGCCGAGCTGATCGAGAGCGCCGAGCGGGTCAAGGCCGGCGCCGTCAGTTTGGAGTTGCCGGTCCCCGCCGGGATCATGCTTATCGACATCGGCGGCGGGTTGGACAATCCGGAAGCGCGGGACCACGTCACACCGGAACAGGTCGCGTCGCTGCCGCTCCGGGCCATCATCAGGGGAATGACCATGCCCGGGATCTGGCGCTCCGACGCGGTGCCCATGAAGGTGAATGATTTCATAACGAGCATGCTGCGCGTGCCGGACATCACCTCCGATGCAGGCGGCCGCGTGGAGCAGAACATGGCGGTCATCTCCCGCGAGTACGCGAACATCAACCTCAAGTTCGGCTACCACTTCATCATACTGGACTGCTATTGCAGCGCAAACACGAGGAACAATCATATCTATTTCCGGTTTGCCGGCGGCGCCACGGACATGACCAAACGGTCGAGAAGGCTGGAGCTCATCGCCGCGATTCTCGGGGAGTACGGGTTCAGCATCAAGACAAAAGGGGACCTGATCGTGGCCCGTCTCGCGAACCTCGAGCAGGCGGAGGCGGAAGGCCTCCTCGACCAGATCGGCAGGCTGTTTTCCTACACCCGCCAGCTCGACGCCGTGCTCAACGACGATCACGCGGTCGAGCGGTACGCGCGGTCTTTCCTCGAAGGGAATTATGAGCTCGTGGAGTCCGGGAGGAATTCAAAGGGGTAGGCTGTTACCGGCCCATTCGCGGGGGGCTGCCGTCGCAGCGGGGAGTATTTCCGCCGGTGACGGCTGAAGCATGATACACGAGGAGTGCATGATGTCGCCAGCGAGTAACGACAGGAAAAACATATCAAAACATATATTGCCCGCGTCCTCGAACCTCCTCGGCATTTGTTTTTTGATCCTTACGCTGAAGAAGCTCTGGAAAGCGAGCCGCGTGATACAGTTTGTCGACAAGTTGGACGCCGTAGTGATCCTGGTCTTTCTTACCGCCAGTTTTCTGTCCTACGCGTCAATGCGCGCCGCCCGGAGGGGAGATCTGTACGAAAAAGCCGCGGATATCGTGTTTCTCTCGGGTCTGGTTTTACTGTCGCTCATAGCGGTTGTAACGGTTTTTGAGCTTTCGTAGCCGTGGCGATACTATCCGTCGGGCACGACGGCTCTTCCTTCCCGTTTCAGAGCTCACTGCCGCAAATGAAGGTTCGTATAGGAATCCGAGGGGTTAGCAGCCTCGCTCCGGAAATCAAGTTCACGGTGTCGGTCCCTTCCCTCATCATCCAGACATTCTACCCGATAACTCAGGAATGCGGGAGCACGC
>OBLJ01000075.1_pt1 | contig 11775 bp, 10 predicted proteins | sample 2433971 | NCBI WGS metagenome assembly OBLJ01 (sample SAMEA2468440, study PRJEB22500) | soil metagenome | biome: Glassland; feature: Farmland; material: Clay | place: Australia | collected 2013-01-31 | depth 0.55 m
ACTTCCCCTTTCCTCTCACGATCAAGGAGATCGCCGACCGGCAAGGGATCTCGTTCTCCTATCTGGAACAGATCCTTCATCGCCTGGGCAAGGCGGGCCTGATCGACAGCGTCCGCGGGCCCGCGGGAGGGTACCTGCTCGCGCGAAAACCTTCGGAGCTCACCATCGGGGACATCGTCCGGACGCTCGAAGGACCGATCGCGCTGTCCCACTGCCTGGAGCCGGGCGAATCGGAAGAGTGTTACCAGGCCGATGACTGCGTGGCCAGGATGGTCTGGGCAAAGGTGGGCGCAAAAATAGAAGAAGCGCTCGACAGCATCAGTTTTAACGATCTGCTGAATCAGCAGCACGAGCCTCACAAGGAACAGCTCGTCCTCAAATCGAGAAAAAAGCTCGCTGCTGCGGGAAAGGGGGCATGTTGACATGAGAAAAGTGTATCTCGATCATGCTGCCACGACGCCGGTCCATCCGAAGGTGCTGGAAGCCATGCTGCCTTACTTCTCGGACAAGTTCGGCAACCCCTCGAATCTGCATGATGTGGGCAGGGAAGCGAAAGACGCCGTCGAAGAGGCGCGGGGAAAGACCGCAGGGCTTATCAATGTAAAACCGGAGGAGCTCTATTTTACCGCGAGCGGCGCCGAAGCGAACAATTTCGCGATCAAAGGACTGGCCCAGGCGAACAGTCAGAAGGGCAAGCATATCATTGTTTCCCAGATCGAGCATTTTTCCATTCTTCATCCGGCCAAGACGCTCGAGAAGTCAGGCTTCTCCGTCACCTACCTTGAGACGGACAAGACGGGACTGGTGGATCCCGCGGACGTGGCAAAGGCAATCACGAAGGACACGGTGCTCGTCTCAATCATGCACGCGAACAACGAGATCGGCACGATCCAGCCGATCGAGGAGATCGGAAAGATCACGAAGGAGAAAGGGGTGCTGTTCCATACCGATGCGGTCGCGTCCGTCGGGTGGATCCCCGTGGACGTGAAAGCGCTCGGCGTGGACGCGCTCTCGCTTGCCGGCCATCAGTTCTACGGCCCGAAGGGCGCTGCAGCGCTCTTCGTGCGCAAAGGCGTCCGGATAAAGCCACTGATCGAGGGTGGCATCCAGGAAGACGGCCGGCGCGCCGGCACCGAGGATGTGCCGGCCATTGTGGGCCTCGGCAAGGCTGCGGAGCTCGCGGCAGCGGACGTTCCGCGCCGGATGAGCTACGTCGCATCGCTCAGGGACCGGCTGCAGAAGGGCCTTACGGAAAAGATCGACCACCTGGTGATCAACGGCCACCCTTCGCGCAGGCTGCCCCATAATCTGAATGTGTCCATGTGGTACGTGGAGGGAGAATCCATGCTCCTGTTTCTCAACATGGAAGGCGTGTCCGTTTCGAGCGGCTCGGCGTGCACTTCGCGCTCGCTCAAGGCCTCGCACGTGCTTACCTGCATCGGCACGGACGCCGCCGTGGCGAACGGCACGCTGCTCATGTCGCTCGGCATGGGAAACACCGCGGAAGATATCGATTACGTGATAGAGAAGCTGCCCCCGATCGTGCAGCGGCTGCGGGAGATGTCGCCTCTCTATGAAGATATGATCAAACAGGAAAAAGTCCGGTGAGGAGGATGGTATGGAACAGTACAGCTCAAAGGTGATGGATCATTTCGCGCATCCGCACAACGTCGGTGAGATCGAGAACGCGGACGGCGTGGGCACCGTGGGGAACCCCGTGTGCGGCGACGTCATGCGCCTTTATATCAAGGTCGAGAATGACATCATCACGGAGACCAAGCTCAAGAGCTTCGGATGCGGCGCGGCCATTGCGACGAGCAGCATGGTGACAGACCTGGTGAAGGGGAAAAGCATCAAGGAGGCGCTTGCGATATCGAACGCCGCCGTGGCAGAGGCGCTCGGCGGCCTGCCGAAGGTAAAGATGCACTGCTCGGTGCTGGCCGAAGAGGCGCTCAAATCGGCTCTCGATGATTATTACAAGAAACAAGGCGTTCCTTCGCCGGTCAAAATGCCCGCTGAAACGGGACATGAGCATGAGAGTGAGCAGGGAAGGCGCGCGGGAATGAACAGATCAAGGAATTCCCATGGACATTCATGATGTTAAACCCGACCAGATTCTCGATTGCGTAGGCCTGGCCTGCCCCATGCCGATCTTCAAGACCTCGAACAAGATCAAGGAAATGAGGACAGGGGAGGTGCTCGAGGTCCAGGCCGACGACGACGGGATCGAGAAGGATATGCCCGCCTGGTGCAAGATGACTGGCAATGAATACCTCGGTCTCACCAAGGACAAGAGCGAGTATCGCGTTTTCGTCCGGAAAAAATAATACAATGCTCCCGAACCTCGACCGGCAGGATACTCTCTTGCCGGTTTTGCTTTTTGCCGCAGCCCCCTCCTTCCTGCTTTCCGTTTGACAATGCAGAGGTGATAGTTTATTATCTCAACACCGCAACAGCGCACGCGAGAGGAGCATGATGCAGACGATCGTAACGTTAAAAGAAGGCGACTGGGTAGAAGACATCTATCTTGTTACGTCGAAGCAGGTCTCCACGGCAAAGAACGGCGTGACCTATCTTTCTCTGAAACTCGCCGACAAGACCGGAGAGATAGACGGCAAGCTTTGGGACAACGCCGAAGAAGTCGCCGGTAGGTTTGAGCGTGAGGACTTCGTTCGCATCAAAGGGGTCGCCGCCTATTACCAGGGCGCGATGCAGATAAAAATGAAAACACTCGAAAAGGTCGACGACTCGAGAGTGGATTTTGCAAACTTCATTCAGACCTCTCCCCGCAATATCGATGAGATGGTCAAGGAGCTGAAGGCCGCCGCAGCCGGCCTGACTAACGGATATTTGAAGCGGCTTTTTGAAGCTTTTTTGAGCGATGCGTCGTTCATGGAAGCCTTCAGGCGCGCCCCGGCTGCGAAGACGCTCCATCACAATTACATCGGCGGCCTGCTCGAACACGTGGTCGAGCTCATCGCTCTTTCGCGCGATGTGGCCAAACATTTTCCGTCGATTGACGCCGATCTCCTGGTAACGGGCGCTTTTTTGCATGACATCGGCAAGGTGTACGAACTTTCCGTCAGAAAGTCGATCGAGTATACGACCGAGGGGCGGCTTATCGGCCATATTTCCCTGGGATACGAGATGGTTGCCGACAAGGTCAAGACCCTAGCGGGCTTTCCTCCGGAACTGGCCATGCTGCTGAAGCACATCGTCCTCTCGCATCACGGAGAGTATGAGTTCGGGTCTCCCAAGCGGCCCAAGATCCAGGAAGCGATTGTCATCAATTACCTGGACGACCTCGCTGCGAAGCTTAACAACTTCCAGGCAACGCTCAAGAAGGAAAACGTAGCTGAAGGGGCGTGGAGCAATTTCAGCAAGATGCACGACCGGTATCTTTACCGGAAGACGGCCGGTCCCGGCACAGCGTCTCTGGCCGCGGGACCTGATGAAGAAGAAAAACTCAAAGGCAAGAAAACGGTCCGCGTCGCGGAGCCGGATACGTCCGGCAAGCTGCCGTTGGATATATAATAAAGTGCAAGCACCAAATAACAAGCAACAAATCTCAAATTAATATCCAAATATCCAATGATCAATGACCGAAACGTTTGAAATTTGTTACTTGGTGTTTTGAACTTATTCGGGATTTGTGATTTGCTTATTAGCGTTTCACGGGAGTGTACATGTTGGGTGTTTTCCGCAGTCTGGGCGACGGTCTGGCAAAGACCAGAAAAAATCTGGCGGACAGGATCGGTTCGCTGGTCCTCGGCGAGAAGATTGATGAGGGATTTCTCGGCGAGCTTGAAGAGGCGCTTGTCTCGGCGGACGTGGGAATGGAGACAACGACCTTTGTCCTGAAGGACCTGAAGGAACGGTTCCTGCGCAAGGAGCTGTCGACGCCTGCGGAGGTCCGGAAACGTCTAAAAGAAATCCTGTACGATATCCTGGCAGGACGCGCTGTGAAATTCGACGTGACTGCCGCTCCCTCTGTCGTACTTGTCGTGGGCGTCAACGGCACGGGCAAGACCACCACGATCGGAAAGCTGGCATACCGCCTGCAGACCGAAGGCAAAAAAGTGATGTTGGCCGCGGGCGACACCTTTCGCGCAGCGGCGTCTGAACAGCTTTCGATCTGGGGAGAACGCGCAGGCATCCCGGTAATTAAACACCGGGAAGGGGCGGACCCGGGTGCGGTCGTGTTTGACGCTGTTACTGCCGCCAAAGCCAGGGCCGTGGATGTGCTTATTGTGGATACGGCCGGACGGCTTCACACAAAATCAAACCTCATGGAAGAGCTGAAGAAGGTGAAGCGCATCCTGTCGCGCGAGCTGCCGGGGGCGCCCCATGAAACCCTCCTGGTCCTCGACGGGAACACGGGACAGAACGCGCTGGTGCAGGCGAAGATGTTCAACGAAGCGGTGGGCGTCACCGGCATTGTGCTCACCAAGCTCGACGGCACATCCAAAGGCGGCATCGTGTTCGCCGTCAACAAGGAACTCTCGATCCCCGTGAAGTTTGTAGGCATCGGAGAGGCGATTGAGGATTTGCGGGAATTTGACCCGAAAGAATTCGTTGATGCGCTGCTGTGATTGTGATGCGGCAGTGCGGAGTGTTGAGTAGGGAGTGTGGACTAGAAATCCGAGGACGGTAAGGCCATGGAGAGTGTTCAGGTAGAGATATTCGGCCAGGTGTACAGCATCAAGGGCAAGGATGATCCCGCCTCTATCCGTGAACTTGCCGCCTTTATTGACGCCAAGATGAAAGAAGTACAGAAGGGGACCGGAACGTCCGATCCTCTCCGCGTAGCCATCCTCACAGCCCTTACCATCAGCGACGAACTTTACCGCCTTCGTGCGGAGAACGAGGCCATGGGATCAACGGCAGAAAAAACGGTCCAACGGCTTCTCGATCTCACTGAACATGTCGGGGAGCGGTTATAAAGGACGGGGAGACAGGTATTTAGGGGATGTACAAGCGTTTATCAGAGCGTAACCAATTGTAAATACGAATGTTTCACGGAATTGCACCATAACCCTTCCCTATTTTATTCTTGCCATTTTTCCATGACTCTGGTATATATACATAGAGAAAATAATTGGAACAAAGTCCCCTGCTTTGCGCGTGATTGGATAAAACTTGTTCCTCGTGAAAAAAAAATAAAGGGAGCTATCCCCGGGAAAGGGTGTGCATGCCCAGATACGACTGGGACGCCTAAACTTTCCTCTATGGCGCCCACCTGGTTACGACCAGGAATCAAGTTTTCCACACGGCAAAAGCGGGGGATTTTTTTTATTTCGAATTTTCCACGACCATGCATTATTTTACGGCATTATAAAGTAGTATAGTGTATTCAGCGCATGTTTCGAAGGGGCGGTAAAGTAAGGAAGGCTCCGGCGCTTTTGATAGTGTTCATGAAACAGCGGTACACTGAGGACGTTAATTTTCATCTCTGAGTTGAGGTCAGTGGACCTTCTCAGTTCCGCGCGAAGATTGTATTAGCCAGTGAGACAGTAAACTTTGAAAATGGGGTTATTTCTTCATACATCATATAGACAGCAACGGGAGACGCCGAGGACAAATTTCCCGGGGAAGATGCAGGCGGTGAACATTTACCGTGATACATCGACCCGCGGATGGACCGCAGCTTCTCGGAGACCCGGAAATACCCCGGAAACTTAGTAAACTGGCTTCTGATCTAACTCTTCGATCCACTATCTCACGCCTGTTGTGAAACCTTCCTGAAGTATTACGTTGGGTCTTAAGAATATCAGAAAACTGACGCACGTCGAGCCTGTATCCGCGGAACCAGCAACGCCTCCGCTCGCGTGGAGAATGCGGCCTCTCGACCTGTCTGAATTCGTCGGGCAGGAGCATATCCTGGGGCAGGGCAAGCTCTTGCGCAGGGCCATCGAGGCCGACCGGTTCATGTCGCTTATCCTCTACGGCCCGCCCGGCGTGGGCAAGACCGCGCTCGCGCACCTGATCGCGGAGCGGAGCCGCGCTCATTTTGTCTCGCTCAACGCGGTCACCGCCGGCGTTGCCGATATCCGCAAAGTGGCGCAGGAATCAGCGCTCGAGCGCAGCCAGAGCGGCAAGAGGACGGTACTGTTCATTGACGAGATCCACCGCTTCACCCGTGTGCAGCAGGATGCGCTCCTGCCGGACGTGGAGCGGGGAAACATCACGCTCATCGGGGCTTCGACATCGAACCCCTTTTTCGCCATCATTCCCGCGCTGTCGTCCCGCTCGCAGATTTTCGAATTCAAGCCGCTCAAGGACGCAGATATTAAGACCCTCATGCTTCGCGCCCTGTCCGACAAGGAGCGGGGCCTCGGAAGTCTTGGGGTGGATCTCGCTCCCGACGCCCTTGAGTTCCTGGTCGCGCGATCGAACGGCGACGCGCGACGCGCGCTGAACGCCCTCGAACTCGGCGTCCTCTCGACCCCGCCGCGGGAAGACGGCATCATCCATTATGACCTCCCTACTGCCGAGGAATCCATCCAGAAGAAGGCGCTTGTATATGATGAGGACGAGCATTATGACACCATCTCGGCCTTTATCAAGAGCATGCGCGGGAGCGATCCCGACGCAACGCTTTACTGGATGGCAAAGATGATCTACGCCGGGGAGGACCCGCTGTTCATCGCCCGCAGGATCGTGATCGCCGCGAGCGAAGATGTCGGGAATGCGGACCCGCGTGCGATCTTCGTTGCGACCGCCGCCTATCAGGCCGTGGAGCGCATCGGCATGCCGGAGGGCTCGATTCCGCTGGCGCAGGCCGCGGTGTATGTTGCCGCAGCGCCGAAGAGCAACGCTTCCTACCTCGGCATTAATGAGGCGATGAAGGACATTGAGGAAGGGATTCTCTTACCCGTGCCGGACCATCTCAAGGACGCCCACTACAAGGGCGCCGCGCGGCTCGGCAGGGGCAAGGATTACCGATACCCGCATGATTACCCAGGCCACTTTGTGGCCCAGGACTACCTCCCGCAAAAGCGGGAATACTACCGGCCCACGGAGCAGGGCGAATAAAAGCGCATCAAAGAGCGACTTGCCGTGCTGAAGAAGAGACGTCAGGAGGAAAAAGAAGGATTGAATATATCATACTAGTGATTGTCGGACTCGCCGGCGGGTTCGGTCTGGGCCTGCTCATAAAGGGAAGAGTCGCGGCGGGCAAGATCAAGGACGCCGAAGCAGAGGCGTCGAAGATCGTAGCAACCGCCGAGCGTGAAGCGGAAACGAAGCGCAAGGAAGCCGTGCTCGAGGTCAAGGACAAGCTTTACCAGGCGCGGGCCGATTTCGAAAAGGAAAATCGGGACAAGCGGCAGGAGATCCAGAACCAGGAACGGCGTCTGACGCAGAAGGAAGAGAACCTCGAAAAGAAAGTCGACCTTGTTGAAAAAAGAGAGTCCGATGTCGTGAGGCGGGAACGGGAGCTGACGGCGCGGGAGAAGGCGGCGATCGAGAAGGAAGAACGCTTTGAGAAGGGGCTGCGCGAGCAACGGCAGATGCTTGAAAAAATCGCAAGCATGACCGCCGAGGAGGCCAAACGGCAGCTCATGACCTCCATGGAAGACGAGGCCAAGCACGAAGCCGCCAAGACCATCAAGCGGATCGAAGACGAGGCCAAAGAAGAGGCCGACAAAAAGTCAAAGAACATCATCAGCCTGGCCATCCAGCGGTACGCGAGCGATTACGTGGCCGAGGCGACCGTATCCGTCGTCAATCTGCCCAATGATGAAATGAAGGGCAGGATCATCGGGCGCGAGGGACGGAACATTCGCGCGCTCGAGGCCGCGACGGGCATCGACCTTATCATTGACGATACGCCCGAGGCCGTCATCCTCTCATGCTACGACCCGCTCAGGAGGGAGATCGCGCGCCTGACGATCGAGCGGTTGATCCAGGACGGCAGGATCCATCCAGCCCGTATCGAGGAGATCGCGGAGAAGGTAAAGAAAGACCTCGATGTGGCAATGAAGGAAGAAGGAGAAAAAGCCGCCTTCGACCTCGGGATCCACAACATTCACCCGGAGATCATCAAGCTTCTCGGCAGGCTCAAATATCGGACGAGCTACGGCCAGAACGTGCTCATGCATTCCCGCGAGGTCGCTTACTTTGCCGGCATCATGGCGGCTGAATGCGGTGTCGACCAGAAGTTCGCGCGCAGGGCGGGCCTGCTCCATGACCTGGGCAAGGCCATCGACCATGAAGTCGAGGGGACCCATCCCCAGCTGGGCGGCGACGTGGCCAAGAAGTACGGCGAGTCAGCCAAGGTGATCAACGCGATCCTCACCCATCACGGCGACGGCGAGGCGAGCTCGGTAGAAGCGGTGCTCGTGGCGGCCGCGGACGCGCTGTCAGCGGGAAGACCGGGGGGGCGGCGCGAGACGCTCGAAAGCTACCTCAAGCGGCTTGAGCAACTGGAGTCGGCCGCGAACTCCTTCAAAGGGGTCGAGAAGTCCTATGCCATCCAGGCCGGCCGCGAGATCCGCATCATCGTGAAGCCCGATGACCTCTCGGACGCGAATTCGGCCCAGCTTTCACGCGACATTGCCAAGAAGATCGAGCAGGAACTGTCCTATCCGGGACAGATCAAGGTGACGGTGGTGCGCGAGAGCAGGTACGTGGAATACGCCAAGTAAGGCATTGCGGAATGCGCCCCGCAGTCACGCGGGCACACCCTGCATTCGCAGCGTAGCACTCATAACCGCCGGGCGCAGGCTCGTAATCGTTGGGTGCGGGCGGATTTCGGATTTCGGAGTTTCATTAATCAGCAGTTGCCAATCCGCAGTCTGCAATTGACCATGTAACCCGTGCACATCAAACGACGGAAATTCGTTATGGCATTCAGCGTGGGAGCGGAGGCAGAGTGAGGGTCTTATTCATCGGCGATATCATCGGCGAGCCGGGCAGGAAAACAGTCCGGGCGAACATGCGTGGTCTCATGGAGACGCATAAACCGGACCTGGTGATCGCAAACGGAGAAAATGCCGCCGGCGGATTCGGTATCACGTCCGACATCGCCGAGGAACTCTTTGCTCTCGGGATCCACGTTCTTACCTCGGGCAACCATGTATGGGACAAGAAGGAGATCGAGCCGTACCTCACGAAGCAGGACCGGCTCATCAGGCCGGCCAATTATCCGGAGGGCAATCCCGGCTATGGCAGCGTGGTCATCTCCACCGGCGCGGGCAAGGCGGCAGTGCTCAACCTTGAAGGCCGCGTTTTCATGTCCAACCTGGCAGACCCCTTCCGCGTGGCCGAGCGCGAGATAGAAAAGCTCAAAAAGGAAACCCCGGTCGTCATTATTGACTTCCACGCCGAGGCCACGTCCGAAAAGATCGCGCTGGCCTGGCATCTGGACGGCAAGGCGAGCGCCGTGATCGGGACCCACACGCACGTCCAGACTGCTGATGAGCGGATACTGGCTTCGGGAACCGCGTTCATCACCGATGCGGGCATGACGGGGCCCACGGATTCGGTCATCGGCGTCAAAAAAGAACAGGCCATCGCGCGTTTTTTATATCAGACCCCGCACCGGTTCGAGATACCCAAAGGGCCGGTCCACTTGGACGGCGTCCTTGTCGATGTCGATGAGAAATCGGGGAAGGCGAACTCCATAGAACGGATTCATCTGAAGTCGTAGTCTCCCCTGCAATTGCGGAGTGCGGATTGGCGATTGCGGATTAAAATCCGAAATCCGCAATCAGAGATCCTCAATGATGAAAACCCACATCCTTACCGTCGCCCAACTCACCTATCAGATCAAGGGCCTGCTTGAGGGAAATTTCCCCGACGTTTGGGTGGAGGGGGAAATCTCAAACCTCACCGTTCCCCAGTCAGGTCATGCTTACTTCACGTTAAAAGACGAGCAGAGCCAGGTGCGCGGAGTTCTGTTTCGTTCTTCGCAGCGGTTCCTCAAGTTTACGCTTCAGCACGGCATCCAGGTGATCTGTCGCGGCAGGGTGAGCGTGTACGAACCGCGGGGGGAATACCAGTTCATTGTCGAGTATATCGAGCCGAAGGGGCTCGGTGCGCTTCAACTGGCCTTCGAGCAGCTCAAAGCGAAGCTCGAACAGGAAGGCCTGTTCGAGCTCGATCGTAAAAAACCGCTCCCGCTGCTCCCACAGCGCATCGGCGTCGTCACTTCGCCGACCGGGGCCGCCATTCGCGACATGCTTCGTGTGATCAAGCGGCGCCATCCAAAAATTCATATTCTTCTCTATCCCGTGCCGGTACAAGGCATCGAGGCCGCTCCTGCTATCATCGAAGCAATCCGGTACTTCAACGAGGAACGAAAGGTGGATGTGATGATCGTCGGCCGCGGCGGCGGTTCGCTCGAAGACCTCTGGGCCTTCAACGAAGAGTCGGTTGCGCGGGCGATTTCCGCCTCGAAGATACCGATCATCTCGGCGGTCGGCCACGAAACGGATTTTACCATCGCTGACTTCGTTTCCGATCTTCGCGCGCCTACCCCCTCGGCGGGGGCCGAGATGGTGGTCAGAAGCGAAGAGAGTTTTCGGGAGATTATCGGCTCCCTCGAGTCGGGCCTCATCAAGAGCATCAGGCGCCGGATCGACCGCACTCGATCGTCCCTTCGTGAGTTCACGAGGCTTCTCGTTGATCCGAGAAGGCTGCTGGAGCATTATTCACAGCGAATCGATGAACTAGCCGGAAGGCTTGTCATGGGACTCAGGCACCACCTGCGGAGGGACCGCGCGCTGCTTACTTCGTATGCTGCGGGGCTCGATCATTTGAACCCGCTCGGCATCCTCGCGCGCGGATACAGCATCACGAAAAAACTTCCCACCGGCATTATCCTGAAAGACTCATCTGAGATAAAGCCCGGCGATATGATCAGCACGACACTGCATCGGGGCGAAGTGGTCTCCAGGGTGGAGAAGCATGCTAAAGCTGAAGACGGGCATTAAACACTTTGCTGTTGATTCACAGGAGGAAAGCCAGGACGCTTCCGGCTGTTCAACTGGGCAGTCTTGGCCCCGGCACGGTATCCCTGCGATGGCATGTTACGTATAGGCTATAATCGTTTGACTAAGTTTTTTCATTGTGTTACTCTGTAACAATGGCTGCGGAAGAAAAAAAAATCGAACCGCTTTCCTCTGAAGTCCAGGACGTGATACGAAACCTCGTCTCGGCGATCAGGGCCGTGAAGCTCTATCCTTCCAACAATCCCATCTGTTCCCAGACCATCGAAAAATCCAGTGAAGTGCTCATCCGTTTTTTGGAGACCGAATCCGAATGCCATGTCGGGGTGCAGAAAACCTATTTTACCTATGCGCAGACGCCGGTCGGAAAAGAAACACAGTTAAACAGGGCGACTGCTCAGGACCTGTTCGCTAAGGGGATACGGGAGGTCGCTTTCAGCGTTGGAGTGACCGAGAAAGAATTGGCGGATTTTTACCGGATCCTCGCGCTGTCGCCGGAGGAACTGGCGATGAGAAGCGGGATAAGCTCGGTCCTCTGGGAGCGGGGCACTACGCACATCAGGGTGACTGAAGCCGGTCTGGATAATGTCATTACAGCGGAAGCGGAGGGGACCGGGGAGACAGTGCCCCATGCAAAACCGTCGGGAAAGACCCTTGACGAAGCCACTGCGAGGAAGGAAATAGCCGTTGCGGGCCGCCGCTTGGTTCTGAGCGACCTCATGACCGATCCGGGAGGATTCGGAGCGGGCATGATCGAACTTGCAAAACAGACCGCAGACGCGAATGAAAGCGTGGATGACCGCCTCTTTGCATTGTATACGGA
>OBLJ01000076.1_pt1 | contig 11774 bp, 8 predicted proteins | sample 2433971 | NCBI WGS metagenome assembly OBLJ01 (sample SAMEA2468440, study PRJEB22500) | soil metagenome | biome: Glassland; feature: Farmland; material: Clay | place: Australia | collected 2013-01-31 | depth 0.55 m
GTCTTGGACTTGGTGCCCGAGTTCTACCGCGGGCTCGGGCGCGCCCTCGACCGGGTGTACGGTGCCGCGCACGGCCGCATTCCGGGATTCCTCGCCTTCGGTTCCTGGAGGGGCGTCGACATGGACGGGAACCCGAACGTCACGCCGGCTTCGATGCGGGAGGCGGCGCGGGCGCAGCGGGCGTTCCTCCTGGGCCGCTACCAGGCGCGCTGCCGCGAGCTGATCGACGTCCTCACGGAGAGCGCGCGCTACGTGCCCGCCTCCCCCGCCCTGATGGCCTCCCTGGCGCGCGACCGGAAGGAGCACCCGCGGACCGCGCAGGAGATCCGCCAGGTGAACCGCGACGAGCACCACCGCGCGAAGATCACGTTCATCGGGCACAAGATCGGCTCGGTGCTCACCCGGCCCGCGGACGGCTACCGCTCGCCGGAGGAGCTCCTCGCCGACCTGCGGCTCCTCCAGTCCTCCCTCCGGATGAACGGCGCGCCGGACGAGGCGGACGGGCCGCTCGAGGACCTCATCCGACAGGTCGAGACCTTCGGCTTCCACCTGGCGTCCCTCGACCTGCGGCTGAACTCCAAGGACGTCGGCGTCGCGGTCTCCCAGCTCCTCGCCGCCTCGGGGCGCACGAGGGCCTACGGCCGCATGCCCGAGGACGCCCGCGTCTCCCTCCTGACCGAGCTGCTCCGGACGCGCTACCGGCCGCGTTCCCTCAGGGTCTCCGGGGACGGCGCGCGCGTCGTGGAGGCGTTGCGGGCCCTGGGTGAGGTCCAGCGGACGTACGGCGAGGCGATGATGCACACCGTCGTCCTGAGCATGGCCCAGAAGCCGAGCGACGTCCTCGGCCTCCTCCTCGTCGCCAGGGTCCTCCGGCTCGTGGACCTCGAGGAGGGCGAGAGCCGCATCGACGTCTCCCCGCTGTTCGAGATGATCGGGGCCCTCGAGGGCTGCGGCGACACGATGGCGCGGCTCTACGCCAACCCGGCGTATCGCGCGCACCTGCGGGCCCGCGGCATGCGCCAGGAGGTCATGGTGGGCTACAGCGACAGCATGAAGGACGGCGGGATCTTCGCGTCCCGCTGGCACCTGTTCCACGCGCAGCGGGAGCTCGCGGCGCGGAGCTCCGACGCCGGCGTCGCCCTGACCATCTTCCACGGCCGCGGGGGCTCCATCAGCCGCGGGGGAGTGCCCATGCACGAGGCCATGCGCGCCCTCCCGTCCGAGGTGGCCACGGGCCGCATCAAGGTCACGGAGCAGGGCGAGGTGCTCACCCAGAAGTACTTCTACTTCCCCGTCGCGGTGCGCGAGACGGAGCAGCTCGTGAGCGGCCTCCTCCTTGCGGTGGCCGCGCCTCCGCTGGAGCCCGAGGCTTCCTGGACGGCGTCCATGGACCGCATGGCCCACGCGGGGGAGCGCGGATACCGCGACCTGGTCTACGGAGACCCGGGGCTCCCCGTGTACTTCGAGCACGCGACCCCCATCCAGGAGATCGCCGAGCTGAACATCAGCTCGCGGCCCTCGAGCCGCAAGGGCACGCTGAGGATCCCGGACCTCCGGGCGATCCCGTGGGTCTTCGCCTGGATGCAGAACCGCACGATCCTCCCCGGGTGGTACTCCGTGGGGACGGCCTTGGCGTCCGAACCGGACGGCCTCCTCCTGCGACGGATGCAGCGCGAGTGGCCCTTCTTCGCGGGCGTGCTGGACGCCGCGCGGATGGTCCTGGGGAAGACGGACCTGACCCTCGCGAGCCGCTACGCCGACCTCGTGCCCGACCCGACGATCCGCTTGCGGATCTTCGGCAGGATCGTGGAGGAGCACGGGAGGAGCCTGGGGCACACCCTGGAGATCACGGGCGTGCGGCAGGTACTGGACGCGGACCCCGTGCTCAAGGCCGTGGTCGCGAGGCGCGACCGCTATCTGGATCCGCTGAACTACATCCAGGCGGAGCTCCTGGACCGCAAGCGACGCGGCGAGGGGAAAGATCCGGAGCTGCTGCGGGCCATCCTCCTTACGGTGAACGGGATCTCCCACGGGCTGCGTAACACGGGTTGAGGGTCACTCGTGGGCCTGGAGCCACTTCTCCGCATCGAGGGCGGCCATGCATCCGAACCCCGCCGCGGTCACGGCCTGACGGTACCGGTGGTCGTGGACGTCCCCGGCCGCGAACACGCCGTCCACGCTCGTGGACGTCTGGTAGCCGTCGTGGGGCTTGAGGACGATGTAGTCCTTCTCCAGGGCGAGCTGTCCCTTGAAGACCTCTGTGGCAGGCGCGTGGCCGATGGCGAGGAAGAGACCCTGGGCCTTGATGTCGGTCGTGGCGCCCGTCTTCACGTCCTTCACACGGATCGCCTCCACCTTGGTCTCCCCGAGGACATCGACGACCTCGGAATCCCAGACGACCTTCACGTTCGGCGTCTTAAGCAGCCGTTCTTGCATGATCTTGCTCGCGCGGAACTCATGCCGCCGGTGGACGACGCTAACCGTCTTGCAGAGCTTGGAGAGGTAGAGCGCCTCCTCCATGGCGGTGTCGCCTCCCCCCACGACGACGACGTCCAGTTGCTTGAAGAAGAAGCCATCGCAGTTGTGCACCGTGGCACCCGGGGTCGCGTAGCTGTTGCGTCCTTTCACAGCGATGTTGTGGACCTTTCCGGAATAGGGAATCCTGTCGAGCTGGAAGATCGGAAGGTAGGCGTATCGGCCTCGAATCCAGGCATGCGAGTGCGACCTGCTGCGTTTGGTCAGCAGCGAGTGCTTTACCCCGAAGACTTCACCGGCACGCTCCAACCAAGCACCGCCGATCTCCAATTCGAAGCGATCATGTTTGAATCGGATCCGGCGCCCGTCAATCATGCTCTTCGTCTTGTTGAGCTGCTCGGGAGATCGTTTCGTGACCCTTGGAATCACTCCAAGTCTGAGCAACATCAACTTGAGCTGGGCTGCGAGTTTTGGAGAGTTGGTGACGAGGACGAAACCGAGCGCTCGACTTCCTCCATCCCCGCGCCAATATCCTTTCAGAAGCTCGGCCTGCTTCTCCCTGGGCAGGTGAAGGAACCATTGTGGGACCGACTTTCCGTAGGAGTATTTCCCGAACAGTTTCAGGAACAACTCCCGCAGGATCCCGGCATAGCACTCGACTCGCGTCACGGATCCTTCCTGCCGCACAGTCGGCGTGTAGTCAAATAAACGCTCGATGAGCGAGACGGCGTCGGCGACGTAGGCCTTGTCCTTCGGGCCGAAGTAGATGATGATCCCTTGCGAAGTAATCGTCCCGTCCGCAAGGAAGTACCCGGCCAATCGCATGAAGCCGCCATTTAGAGGCACTCGGTCGATCAAGCGTCTTGAGGTCGCCGTCTCATGTGCGAAGTGCACTCTGCCTGCGTCGCTTCGTGGGAGTCCCAGAAGCTGCGACAAGCGGAGGGTCGGCACATCCCTGGTCTCGGAAACGATTGGATAGAGTAGGATGTGTCGGGAGGTCAACTCGCCCGCCGGGACCCACTCCGGTGGATGCCAAGTCCACTTCCAGTAGTTCGTCCCGACGCCCTTGTCCAGCGTGGCGGCCAAGACGGGGTGCTCCGGCGTCAAGAGCGTGGCCTCCTCCTGGAAATACCGAGGAACAATCCGGATTAGGTCTCCGTGATAGGCCCGCGAACCCGTCGCGGCAATCGGCTGGAATGTGCCGTCGTCCGTTAGAACTTTCTGACCTTCCTCCGCGGTCTCAATCGGGATGGGTGCTGCGTTCGCCATGATGGTCGAGCCTGTCGGGAGGCAGGTCGCGCATGCGCTTACGCCCCGCCCCTTGAGGCGTTGCTCGCTCGGCAGATTCAGATACTTCGCGTTTGCGCCCGTGGCGATAATCACCGTCCGCCCCTCGTAGGCCTCGTCCCCCGCCCAGACCTTGAAGGGCAGGCTCTTGAAGTCCACCTTCGTCACGTTGTCGTCGACGAAGTCGGCCTTGAACCGTTCCACCTGCTTGCGCCACAGATCCATGAGCTCGGGGCCCAGGATGCCGTTCGGGAACCCGGGGTAGTTTTCCACCTCGGAGGTCAGCATGAGCTGGCCGCCCGAGAGTTGACCCGCAATGACCAGCGTCTTCAGGTTTGCCCGCGTCGCATAGATGGCCGCAGTGAGCCCAGACGGTCCGGAACCGATTATGATTACGTCGTACAGAGGCATTCGTCAAACGAACGGATGGGTGTCGTATAAGCGTTTCTCGAAGGATGTCGAATGAGCCCCCATCGGTCTCCTCACCTTCATATCGCAGTTCGCGCATCGTGAAGGTCCTTGGCCTCGAAGGACCTCGATCGGCTGCTGACTCTGCTCGCGACGACCGACCACAAGGAGGCCGTCCCCCTCTTCGACAAGGCCATCCAGGATCCCGCCACGGCCGGGCCCATTCTCGTGGAGCTCGTGGGGACCGCCTCGAACCACGACGATCCGCAACTCCATACGCCCCACGGTCTCCTGACCATGGTGGCGGGGCGGGACCTCCTGCGGTTGACGCGTCCCCCGGGTGGGCTCGGCCTCCTTCGCTTCCTCGTCCTCTACAACTTCACGTTGCAGCGGCGTCCCTTCTACGAGCCCACCGCGGCCGCGATGGCACGCTCCGTCCCCCCAGCTCCCTCCGAGGAGTTGGGCGGAGCCTACGCGAGAGCGGTCGCCGGCGGACTTGGAGAGCAGGCGGCCAGCTTGATGGGTCGACTCGCCACGGACGCGGGCTTCGAGGCGGCGGCCCATCTCGCCCTGCGCACGTCCCTCGCTGACTTGGGTCGTCTGGGTCACAACCTGGTGACGGCGGCATCCTACGTGGAGGCCGCGGAGACCGTCGCCCGGGGGCGTGATCTGGTCCCGCTCATGAACCTCGCCCGCCTCCAGGCGTTCTCGCTGCAGGGCGTCAAGGCGCCCAACATCCCCGAACGCGGGGATGCAGGCGACGCGAAGGCCGACGTCGGCTGGCTTGGAGAGCTCGTGGTCGAGGGCGCCTTCGATCAGGTGGAAGCGGTCCTCCAGGCACTGGCCTTCTCGGGCCAGGCGGAGGACGCGTACCGTCCTCTCCTGGTCGCCACGAGCGCGGATCCCGGGTTCCTGGGGCATTCCCTCAGCCTTGTGCATGCAGCCCGCTCTGTCTCGCGGTTCCTCACCCCGTCGGAGAACACGTGGCTATCGTGGAAGCTCTACCGCACCCTAACCACGCGATTCGGCTACCCCGACTTCCTCACCCTGGGCAATCCGGAGGCGATCGACCGCTCCACCTTGCTCACCGCGCTCGAATCGAGCCTCCGCGATCGATCGCCGCCCGCGGAGCGGACGATCCGGCAAGCTCTCGAGAACGGCATCCTCGTGGACGAGCTCCTGGCCACGATCGTCAACTTCTACGGCCACTGGACCGTGGGCGAGAAGGAGCACACGATCAGCTACCTGAACGCGGCGCTCCAGACGGCGAAGTTCCTAGGACGCGACGAGGCCCTGCTCCCGCTGGTCATCGCACTGGGGAAGCTCCCGTTCTGAGGCCGCGGATCAACGGCGCTTGGAGACTTCCTCGGTCCTCGCCGGTTCCTGGAACTGCTCGGCCTCCGTGGATCCTTCCATGGCCAGGGTGGACGAGGTGCCGGCGCTCAGGACGGTCGCGATTTCGTCGAAGTAGCCCGTGCCCACGAACGCCTGGTGCTCTACGGCGGCGTACCCTTCGTCCTTGGCGGCGAACTCCTCCTGCTGAAGCTCCGTGTATGCGGTCATCCCGTTGTCGCGGTAGTCGCGCGCGAGGCGGAACATGGAGAGGTTCATGGAATGGAACCCCGCCAGGGTGACGAACTGGAAGCGGTAGCCCATGTCCGCGAGCTCCTCTTGGAATCGCGCGATTTTCACCGGGTCGAGCTTCTTCCGCCAGTTGAACGACGCGGAGCAGTTGTAGGCGAGCATCTTGCCGGGAAACTTCGCATGGACCGCGTCCGCAAACGCGCGCGCCTCGTCGAGGTCGGGACTCGAGGTCTCGCACCAGATGAGGTCGGCGTAGGGTGCATAGGCCAGCCCGCGGGCGATGGCCGCGTCGAGGCCGCTCCGCAGGGCGTGGAACCCTTCCGAGGTCCGACCGTTCCCCATGAACTCCCGGTCCCGCGGGTCCACGTCGCTCGTGATCAGCTTGGCGCTGTTGGCGTCGGTGCGGGCGATGAGGACGGTCGGCACGTCCTCGATGTCCGCCGCGAGGCGGGCCGCCACGAGCTTCTGGATGAACTCCCGCGTGGGCACCAGGACCTTGCCGCCGAGGTGGCCACACTTCTTCGCGCTGGCCAGCTGATCCTCGAAGTGGGCCGCTGCGGCCCCGGAATCGATGAGCGCCTTCTGGAGCTCGAAGGCGTTCAGGGGCCGTCCGAAGCCCCCTTCGGCGTGGGGGACAATCGGGGAGAACCAGTCCACCCCGTCCTTCCCCGCGAGCCGCTCCTTCTGGTCTTCCCGCCGGAACGCGTTGTTGAGGCGCCGGACGAGGTTGGGTACCGAGTCCGCCGGATACAGGCTCTGGTCGGGGTAGGTCTGGCCCGCATCGTTTGCGTCCGCGGCGACCTGCCAGCCGCTGAGATAGATGGCTTTGAGGCCGGCCTGCACCTGCTGGACCGCCTGGCCTCCCGTCAGGGCTCCGAGCGCGGCGACGAACGGCTCGTCGTGGAGTCGAGTCCAGAGCCGTTCCGATCCGCGCCGCGCGAGCGTGTGCTCGATCCGGATCGAACCCCTCAGCCGGACCACATCCTCGGCGGTGTAGGGCCGGACGATGCCGCCCCAGCGTTCATCGGTTTTCCAGCGCTGCTCGATTTCGCGTGCCTCAGTCACTCCCGTTCCCTCCCGTTGACGACTTGTTGATCGTGACGGAGGGCTTGGACTCCACGACGCCCGGCCCATGCGTCCAACCGTCCAGCAGGAATCCTCCATGTACACACCCAACGATCCGCCCCTCCGCCGCGCGCGGGGGGCAAATCATCCGTTAAGCACCACCGGGGCCACGCTGCTCGACGCAGAAAGGTGTCCCGCCAAAGCGGGGGATGTGGACCTCGGCATGTTCTCAGGCTGCGGAAGGTTTAGGATTACTTAAATGTTGTTGGCACGAAGTAGCACGGACGGGATCCGTGCGGCGGGTCGCGGGTCTGGCAGAATGCCAGAGGATTCATCTCCTTCCGCCGTGTGAGTCGAGCAGAATGCGAACGGACACGTCCTTCGTCCTTCTGTACGACGGCGACTGCCGCGTCTGCTCCGCCTTCGCGAGGACGGTCACTTGGCTCTCCGGGAGGCGGTCCATCCAACGGCGAACGATTCAGACCGCGCATGGGTTGCTGGCCGGGATGCCCGAGGAGGCGGCGCTGGCCTCGGCGCACATGGTCTCTCCCGACGGGAGGATTCGGACGGGTCCCGATGTGCTTCCCGCGATCGTAGGGGCGCTCCTGGGCCGTCCACGTCTCGAGGACCAGGTGAACGCGTCTCCTTGGGCCCGCTCCGCCGCGGATCGGACCTACCGTCTCCTCGTGGCCCTTCGGGGAAGCCTCAGTTGCGCGTCCGGCGCGTCTTCTTCGGCGGGACGTACCCCTCGATGAGGGACCGCAGCGCCCTCAGGTTGCGGCGGTATCCCGCGTCGTCCCCCGGGTACTCAAGGCAACCGGGCAGTTCGCGGAACCGGGCGTCGTTCACGAGGGGCCGGAACCCCTCTAGACCGATCTTCCCCTTGCCGATGTTCTCATGCCGGTCCGCGTGGGAGCCCAGCTCGCCCTTGGAGTCGTTCAGATGGAACGCGCGGATGCGGCCCAGCCCCACCGTGGCGTCCAGGGTTCTCATCAGGCCGTCGTACCCGTCGCGCGTCCGGAAATCGTAGCCCGCGGCGAACGTATGACAGGTGTCCACGCAGAGGCCGAGGCGGTCGGGGAAGGAGGCCTGCTCGATGATCGCGGCGAGCTGCTCGAACGTGTGACCGAGCACGCTGCCCGCGCCCGCCGTGTTCTCCAGCACGGCGAACACGCCGGGTGCCTCGGCCCTGGATAGGCACCAGTCCAGGCTCTGGGCGATCGCGCGGAGACCCGCGGCTTCCCCCTTGCCCATGTGGGCGCCGGGGTGGAAGATCACGTCGCGGATGCCGAGCTGCTGCGCGCGCTCCAGCTCTTCCACGAACGCGATGCGCGAGACCTTGAGCATGTTCCTGGTCGGGGACGCGAGGTTGATCAGGTAGTTCGCATGAACCACGGCCCGCACGATGTGGTGGGCCGCCAGGTTCTCCCGGAAGGCCGCGGTCTCCTCGAGGGCGAGGGGCTTCGTGTTGCGGAGCATGCGGGGACTCCGCGAGAAGACCTGGATGGCCTCGCAGCCGACCGCCTCCCCCCGTTCCGGCGCGAGGGCGATGCTCTTCGCGATGGACATGTGGGCCCCGAGGTACATCCGGCGCCTTCCATGGCCCGGTAGCGGATGGGGTCACATGAGCTTTGCCGATTGGGGCCCAATTTGGGCCAAGCGCCTTGATATCCGCGTTCCCTGTCTGGGGACCGGGAGCTGCGAAATGGCGCCGGAACGCGAGGTGGAGTCTCGCTTCACGGGGATGATCTTCCTCCTTCGGCGCGTGATCCCCGGACCCCCTGACGGCCACTCGCGGCTCTCTCCCATGCCCGATATGGGGTTCGCGCGGGAACGGCCTCGCCGCAAGTGACGCGTCACGGTCACTCGACGCTCGGCAGCTCGTGCGCGAGACGTCGCGCCTTGACGGTCAGGTAGGACTGCGTGAGGTGCTTCTCGCCGCGTGCGAAGGAGTCGGAAAGCTCCTCCCACCGGCCGTCCTCGACCCATTTCCGAATCGTCTCGTCGCGGAGGAAGAGCTCGACCTCCCGCAGCTCCTCGAACTCCGCGACGATTGTGTCGACCCCCATGAACTCGATCTCGAACCGGTTCTCCCCGAGGAGGTCCTCCATGGTGTCCTCATAGAACGCCCAGCGCGATCCGCGCCGCGTCTCCTTCCAGTGGTCCCCGTGGTGGCAGCAGAAGATGAACTTGCCCCCGGGACGGAGACCGTGGGACGCGTGCCACACGATCTCGGGAGACATGCACAGGTTGCTCGTGATGAAATCGAACGGCTCGGAGGAGAACCCGTGGTAGGACGTCTTCTCCACGTCGCCCCAGACGAAGTCCACGCGGCGGATGTCCTTGACGCCCGCGTAGGCGCGGGCCTGCTGGAGTTTCATCCGGTCCGCGTCCACGCCGATCACGTGGCCGCCGATGCCCGCTGCGACGAAGGCGAGGCGTCCCTCGCCCGTGCCCACGTCGAGCACGCGGCGGCCGCGGAAGTCCTCATGGCGGAACTGGTCGAGCAGCATGGGCCGCAGCTCGAACGCATGGCGCGCCGCGTCCCTCCAGAGGAGGTGGCGGGTCTGCCGCATCACATCGGTCACAGGGCGCCCTCGGGGCTCCGGATGCGGGCTTCGAGATAAGAGGGCATCGGTGGACGGCCGCAACGGCGCACGCTTATAGGAAGCGGCCACCATGGCACGCCGGGAAGGACGATGGACGTGCAGGAGCACGGGCTTTTCATCGGCGGCAGGTCTCGGTCAGCATCCTCCTCGGCGACCGTAGAGGTCCTGGATCCCGCGACGAACCGGCCCGTCGCGCGGGTCGCCTCGGGAACCAAGCAGGACGTGGATGCCGCGGTGGAGGCCGCGCGGGCCGCGTTCGAGTCGCCCGAGTGGCGGGACCTGGATCCGAGCAAGCGCGGACGTCTCCTCTTCCTCCTGGGGCAGCAGATTCGGGACCGGTTCGAGGAGCTGGCGAGGCTCGAGTCCCTCAACGTGGGCAAGCCGTTGCGGGAAGCCAAGGGTGACGTCGCGTATGTGTACAAGCTGTTCGAATATTATGCAGGTATTGCAGACAAAATTCAAGGCGCCACGATCCCCGTGCCGGGTGCCCGGCTGGACTATACCCTCCGTGAGCCGCTCGGGGTCACGGCGCATATCGCTCCCTGGAACTACCCGCTCCTGCTGGCCTGCCGCGGCATCGCCCCGGCGCTGGCGGCGGGCAACACCGTGGTCCTAAAACCCGCCAGCCTCACGCCGCTGACCGCGCTCCAGGTGGCCGAGCTCGCGGCCGCTGCGGGCTTCCCCGCCGGCGCCTTCAACGTGGTCACGGGCCCCGGCCAGGAGGTCGGCGAGGCCCTCGCCCGCCACCGGGACGTCGACAGCGTGACCCTGACCGGATCCACGGAGACCGGCAAGCAGCTCCTGCGGATCGCCGCAGACCGCGTGACCCCTACGTCGTTGGAACTCGGCGGCAAGAACCCGCAGATCGTCCTGTCCGACGCGAAGCTGGACAAGGCCCTCGCCGGAGTCCACTTCGGCGCCTTCCAGAACGCGGGCCAGATGTGCTGGGCGGGGTCCAAGCTCCTCGTGCACGAGGACGTCGCCCGGGCCTTCCTGGACAAGCTGGGGGAGCGGACGGCCAAGACGCGGCTCGGCCCCGGGCTCGAGGAGGGCGTCCAAATGGGCCCCCTGGTCTCCCGGGAACAGACGCGGACCGTCTCGGCAGCCATCGACGAAGGAATCCGCAAGGGCGCAAAACCGCTCGTAGGCGGCGGACGCCCGGAAGACCCCAAACTCCAGGAGGGCAACTTCCTCCTGCCGACGATCTTCGAGACGCCGCCTGAGGACAGTCGCGTCGCGCGGGAGGAGGTCTTCGGTCCCGTCCTGGCGGCCTGGTCCTTCACGGACCTCGACGAAGCGGTCGCCCGAGCCAACGACACGCCGTACGGCTTGAGCGCGGGGATCTGGACGCAGGATCTGGGCAAGGCCCATGCGCTCGCCCGGCGATTGAAGGCGGGCATGGTCTCCATCAACGAGTACCCGGTCACGTTCCCCCAGACCCCGTTCCTGGGGTGGAAGCAATCGGGACTCGGTCAGGAGCAGGGGGTGGACGCGGTCCTCTTCTACACCCACGTGAAGAACGTCCTCGTGAACCTCGAGTGAGGCCGAGCCCCTTCCCGTTCTAGAGTCGGATCCGCTCCTCCCGCACCACGAGCCCCTTGGTCCGGATCCGCTCCAGGAAGGTCTCGGGGTCCAGCTCCTCCGGGATGACGAGCCCCTTCTCGCGGACCCGACCCTCCAGGAACATCTCGGCCGCCACGGCTCCTCCCGTACCCACCATGAACGCGGTGGCGTTCGTGCCATGCTGGCGCCAGGCTTCCCCATAGGAGAGTCCCGTCCAGGTCCTCACCCGTTCCCTCCGGCCGTCCTTCGTGCCCGTGACCTCGACCACGAACGCCGCGTAGCCGCGGATGCGATCCGCCAGCGCAAGGGGCGAGGGCAAGGCCGCTGCGATCACGTCCATGGGACGCACCCGCATCCCGCGCACGTCGACGGGCTCGCCTCGCAGGAGCCCCAGCTTCCGCAGGACGTCCGCGGCCTGCACCCAGCCGTCGTCGATGTGGATGTTGAACGACGCTTGCCGCAGGGTCGGGATCCCCCGGGGGAGGAAGTACGTCTCGTCGTGGTTCGTCTTGAACACGCGACGGCGTCCCACGGGCTCGGGGAAATCGAACATGCGGCTCGAGTTCATCGGAGGAAGGAAGCGCAGCGCGCCGTCCTCGTACACGGCGGCGGGGACGCTCATCTCGTCCAGGAGGTCCACAGGAGACCATGCGGAGAATAGGTCGAAGGCCTCCACGGCCCCCGTGTCCCCGTCGAAGACGTGGGCCGCCTCGGGCCGGGCCAACGTCCCCGGCGCGTGCACGGCGGACACGGCGGGGATCGCGGACTCCAACCCCCGGCCCA
>OBLJ01000078.1_pt1 | contig 11660 bp, 16 predicted proteins | sample 2433971 | NCBI WGS metagenome assembly OBLJ01 (sample SAMEA2468440, study PRJEB22500) | soil metagenome | biome: Glassland; feature: Farmland; material: Clay | place: Australia | collected 2013-01-31 | depth 0.55 m
AGGGTCCACTGGCCGAAGTCGGTGCGCTCCGGGGTGTCCAGGTCCGCTTCGCCGCCGAGTATCGTCGCGCCGCCCTGCCGCAGGCACGCCCGCTTGTCCCACTGCCCCCCCGACCATGCCACCGTCTGGAAGCCGAAGGTGATCAGCCCGGCGTCGAACAGGCGGGAGATCAGCCAGTACCCGCCGTACGCGCCCGCGTGCACACTGCCCATGTGGGCGTGGATGTATGAGTAGTACTCGCCTACCGGGCCGAGCTTGGCCAGCGGGTCAGTGGACTGCGGGGCGTAGTCGGGGACGTCGAAGTCGGCGGCGAAGTAGAACGGCCGATCGAACGGCATCCCCACGTCGTGCCGCTGCTGCCGCGCCAGCGTCACGTCCTTCGCCGCCTGCGCCGCGCCCCCGGCCGCCTGCTGCGCGCCGTACTCGAAGATTGAGAAGACCGAGATCCCCGCGGCGGACAGCAGCTGGGCTTCGGCGCGGGTGAGGTTCTTCCCGTCGCTGCTGGTGTCCTGCCCGAAGTAGCGGCCCACCGCGCCGACCTTCGCGGCCAGCAGCTGGGCGATCTTCGGATGGGTGAAGCCGTAGTCAGCGACGATAATGGTCATGCGTTCACCAGCTTCCCGTGGGCCGCCTGCCCGAACTCTGCCTGCTCGCTCCAGTCGGTGTAGCACTCATTCTCGGGCCAGCGGAAACGCGAGCCGGGAATGCAGCATGGATGCCTGAGTGGGTGGACATAGTCGGCGGTCAGCCGCATCTGGCCTGCGTGGCCGCCGCAGCTTTCCATCATTGCCACGATGCGCTGCGCCGGGTCGTCGAGCACGAATCCGTGCCAGGTGGCATCACGCCCGCAGACCGGCTCACCGGGTATCGCGGAGTAGCCGCAGATGAAGGTCATCCAGTCGTCAAGCGGCGGTCCCAGCAGTGGCAGTTCCCTCACCGGAATATCCTTTCAGCCGCAGCCGAACTGGCGGCCAAGCTGGGTGAAGTCGGCGCGGATCCGGGGGGTCTGCGCGGCGGCGATCTGGTCGCGGACCACGGCGCACCAGCGGTGCTCGTCACGGTTCACGTGCGCGGAGGTGAACAGCAGGTTCGCGGCGGCGAGCACCAGGGTCAGGACAAACAGGATGACCACCGCGCGGCGCGCGCCGGTGGTCATGTCACCGGTGCTCACCAGTGCCCTCCGGTGGCGGCGGTGACGGCGGCGGCGATGGCGGAGGCGGCGATGGCGGCGAGGATGACCCGGCTCCGGGCCGGTCCAGGACGGCGCGGACGTGGGCGTGGGCTGATGGCACGGTGAGCCCCAGGCCGACGGCGAGCAGGACATCCGACGGGGGGTGCCCCCACCATGCCGAGAGCACCTGCACCCAGATCACGGCCAGGCCGGTCCCGGTGATCCCCGCGTCCCGCACGACCGGCCAGGTGTCCTTCAGCAGCAGCCATACGCGCACTCAGCCCCTCGTTCCCGGCGTAGCGGTGACGTGATCTTTGATGGCCTGCTCGGCCCGCCGCACATGCCCCGCCGTCAGGCCGCTTGTGAACAGCGAGAACGTGGCGGCGAACAGGGGGACGACGGTCAGCATCATGGCGACAGCCAGCAGGTGCGCCAGCCAGCCGCGCGGCGTGATGTCCCCGTAGCCGACCGTGGTGGCGGTGGTGATCGCGAAGTACAGGCCGTTCCCCACGCTGACGTGGTCGGCGGCGGCGAACGCGGTCCCGAAGGCCAGGTTCAGGGCGGCGGCGGCGGCGATCGTCGCGGCTGCGGCCTTGTGGTGGTTCACCGCTGCTGCGCCCGCTTGCGCGCGTCCTGGTGGTGGTGGTCGCACCACGGCGTGCCATCCACGGTATGCCGGGAGATGCGCGGGCACCAGGGATGGTGGCAGTTGTGCTTGCGGACGATGGCCGCCCCGGCGAGCAGCAGCGACGCCTGGGTGGCGATGCCGGACCAGAAATCGTAGGCCCATGACTGCTGGGTGTCGATGCCGAGGATGTGGATGAGCCAGTGCATCACGCAACCCGCCGCAGCGTCATCTTCGAGTACTGCTGCAGCGTCGTCGCCGTCGCGTTGGAGGTGCTCTGTGCCCACAGCAAAGAGAATGGGGACACTGTGGTGCTGGTCGTGAGGGTGCCGCTGATCAGCACTGCCAGCGTGCTGGCCGTCCCCGTCGTCTCGCCATACTGGGTGCCGCCCGGCGATGACTCCTGCAGCACCAGCGTCCCGGCCCCGTTCACGTAAGACTGGAGGTAGGGGAACGTGGCCCCGGCAGGAACGGAGAAGTCCCATTTGAACCCGGCGCCGGACGGCCCGTTGTAGAACAGCACCAGGTTAACGTCGTAGGTGGCACTGGCGGCGATGGCCGTCGTCAGGCCCGGGTCGGCGGCCAGCGTGGTCGTGGAAGCCCGCGCCGTGTCGGCGGCCTTGACGGCGGCCAGCGGCACGAACCATGCGTTCACGTCGGCGGCGGCGAGGACCTCGCCGACCGTCCAGGTGGGGACACCCATCAGCTAGCCGCCTTCCCGTGCATCCACTTGCCGTCACCGGCGCGCAGCCAGCCGCACGCGCCGCGGACCCGCGATTCCCGGCAGGTCTCACGCCCGCCGCTGGCCAGCTGGAGTATCACCCGCGGCCACGGGTCCGCCGTCAGGACCAGTTCGCCGCGGACCCGCGGATGCTGCCACGACGCCGGTGGCATCTGCGGGTCCGGGTGCGCCCACACGTGCACGTCCGGCACGTCATCGCCGCCGTTCGCGTCAGTGGGCACCGTCATGTCCTGCACGGCGGTGATCACCGCGGGCACTTCCGGTCCCCAGTGCTCCCGGCGGAACAGCACCTGCTCACCCACCTGCGGCGCCGCGGTGCGCTGCGCTGCGGGCCGCTCCCGGGCACACCTGATCTCACCGTCATCCCATGGCGGCTGGTCTGCGGGCCAGTCCATCCGGTCCCCTTTCCTGTCAGTAGGCCAGCGCGCTGGCGTCAAGCTGGCCGAGCGTCGTGTTGTCCAGGGTCAGGAAGCTGTACCGGGCCGCGGACTGCGTCGCCCACACCGTCTGCCACGACTCGGCGGACGCGTCGAAGGTGTGCGCGATCCCCCGGATGAACAGGTCCTTGCTGATCGCGCTGACACCGGGCGGGCGGCGCCACACCTGGATCCGGTCCCCCAGCTCGCGGCCAAGCGCCTGCGGGAACAGGTCAGCGGGCTGGCGGCGCGGGCTGATGGTCATCTCATCGAACCGTGACTCGTCCCCGGCGGCGAGGTAGCCGGTGTACTGCGCCCAGTTCAGCGCCTCCGCGTCGGTGGTCAGGATCAGGTCCGCGCGGGCGTAGGTGCGTGCGAACAGGTATTTCGCCACCGACGCAGCGTCGGTGGCGACCTGCAAGGTGCCTCCCACGATGGTGGCCTGGATGTCGTTCGCCATCGTCGTGTCGTCATCGGGACGTGACAGCAGCGAGTAGGGCAGTTCCGTCCCCGCGCTGTGCACGGTGCCCAGGCTGTCCCCGAACACCGCCTGCGGTGTGTTCGACCGCGTGCCGGTGAGGATCGCGTGCCGGTTGCGGAACACCACCCGGCCCTGCCCGTCCATGTACAGCTCGCCAAGCTCGGAATCGGTGGTGAGCTGCATCAGTGACAGGGCGTCCGCGCCGAGCGTGGTCGCCTGCATCCGGCTGTCTCCCGCGGCGATTACGGACAGGCCGCGCGCCGACGCGTACCAGCCCGCCGCGGTGAGGATCCGGCTGATCCGCGCACCAGACAGCTCATTCGCCCCCGCCGCGCCGGCCGCTGCGAGATTCACGCCGGTGAAGACCCGGAACGCGTCGGCGGCGGACAGGACCGTCTGGTCGTAGCGGGGGCCGAAGTTCGTGCCCGGCGGTATCCACGAGGTGGCGAACCCGCTGAACAGGTCATAAGTGACACCGGCGTAGACGGCGCGCATCCGCACCGGGATCATCGGCCGCACCTGTGTCACCCCGGCTGACACGTAGGGGCCGGACAGGTTCTCCGGGTCGAACCGGCCATCGGTGTTGTTGAAGGTGAACGTGGCCGTGCCGCCCTGGTAGAGGGTCAGCGGACCCTGCTGGCGGGTGAACAGCCGGCTGATGCTCCCGGACTGGCACCAGCCAGAAATGTCGGTCCACGTGTTGGTGTCACCGAGTTTCCCGGTGTCCAGCAGCCCGTACGTGGGATCGTCCAGAAGCAGGTCACCGGTCGCCAGGCCCGGGGTGGTCGGCTCGAACCCGGCCTCGACGATGACCTGCGGGAAGACGTCGCTCAAGACCGCCAGCCCTTGCCACTGGTCCGCTCGAACTCGCGGATCGCGGTGACGGTGGCCTGGCCGACATCGGCCATGTTCACGTTCGGCGGCACATTCACCGTGATCTTGTAGGTGTTCCCGCCCCGGCCGCCGGCCCCGAGCCCGGCCGGGGTGACGCGGACACGCTCGCGGCCTGCCTCGCCGACCCCGATCAGCGTTGGCTTGGAGAAGACGGCGTCCAGGCCCTTGCCGTACCAGCTGACGGCCCGCTCGTGCGCCCACGCGGCAGCGGGTGAGCCGTACACGCTGGCGATGTAACCCTCACCCCAGCGGATCTGCGCCGCCGCCGACGAGGTGGGCGGGTTCGCCGCCGCGCCCATCTTGCCCGGCGGCAGCGCCTGCGGGATCCCGTACGCGCCGCTGGACGGGTTGCGGGCGAACCGGTTCCACCCGGACTCCTGGTTCCACAGGGAGATCAGCGGCGGCAGCTGGCCCGGCCCCCACCCGTGCGCGCCGAACAGGGACGCGGCGAACCGCTGCAGCGCGCCCACAGCGCCGCCGGACGGGCCGCCGGACCCCATCGATGCCAGCTTCGCGGCCTTCTCCACCGCCTGCGCGTGCGCCAGCAGGGCACTGATGGCGGCCGTGGCGAACACGCGCTCCCGGTCGGCCGCGAACGTCCGCTCATGAGCGGACGCGAACGGCGTCAGCGTGCCCAGCTCGCCGACCAGGCCGCCGCCGGCGAACCGTGGCAGCCTGCCGCGCAGGTGATCCACCATCCCGGCTTTCACCATGGACGTGGGAACCACCACCTCACCAGGCATCAGCATCGCGGGCACCGAGTCCCGGCCCGCCATCCCCCCGCCGATCAGGCCGCCCGCCTTCCTGAACTCCAGGAACCCGGCAGCGTTCTTCACGCTGGACGACACCTTGACCGTGCCGCCGCCCGCGGTCTGCAGCGTGACCGTCACCTTCTTGCTCGTCAGCTTCGCCAGCGCCTGCCGCAGCGCGTCGATCTCCGCCGCGGCGATCCTGGACTTGCCCGCGTGGTCCTGGAGCCAGCGGATCTGGTCGCGGATGATCGTGCTCGCCGCCTGCGTGTTGTGGTGGACGTTCACCTCCTGGTTCGCGTAGGTCAGCGCGGCCTGCGTGGAGGAGATGACCGCCGACCGGGCCGCCAGTGCTGCCGCCTTGTTCGAGTCCAGCGACCCGGTGACCGACTGGATCGCCTTGCCCGCCGCCTGCTGCGCCTGCTTCCACGCCACCTGGTCCTGCTCGGTGGTCAGCAGCCCGCCCGCCAGCACCTTCAGCGCGCTGGTCAGGCCGGTGACCGCTGCCGCCTCACTCTGCGTGGCTACCTGCGCGGACTGCAGCCCACTGGTGAACGTCCCCACCGGATGGATAAGGTCGGCGGTCGCCGTGTGCGCGTCCTTCAGCCGCTGGTTCAGCGCCGCCTGCTGCGCCGCCATGGCCTGCGCCGCCTGCGCGGCCTTCTGGCCCCCGTAGCCGTACTTGATGAAGTCCTTGATCTGGGTGAAGATCGTTCCCGGCTGGTTCGCCTTTACCTGCTGTGCATGCAGGAACGACACGTAGGCACCCCCGGCCTTCGCTGCGGCGTCAGCGACGGACAGGAACCCGTGCGCCAGCGGCTGCAGCTCCTCCATCAGCGGTGGGATGTCCTTCGTGAGACTCACCAGCAGCGAGCCGACCTGCCGCAGATCCGGTCCGGCGTTGGCGGCCATCCAGGCAAAAAACTGCTGCCACTGCCCGGACCGGAACTCCACCCCCAGCTGGCCGAACACACCGGCCAGCGCGTTCCCGGTCGCCTTCGCCACCGGCTCGACACCGGCCAGCAGCGGCCGGGCCACCGAGATGGCGGCGTTGAAGTCCCGCAGCACGGTGGGCTCCAGCGCCTTCTGGAACCGGTCATAGCCGGCCTGCAGGGCCAGCACCGACTGTGCCGCTTGCTGCTGCTCGGGGTTCAGGCTGGCCAGGTTCGCGCGCAGGCCGCCCGCCTTCTGCGCCGCCGTCTCGATCGGCTTGGCGACCCCGTAGGCGGCGGCGGCCAGGCCACCCAGCCCGAACCCAAGCGTCACCAGCACCGGGGCCAGCGCCGCCCCGGCACCCACCAGCGCACCCATCGGGGAGACCGCGCCACCCGCGTTCCTGCCGAACCCGGAAAGGATCCCCGACGTCTCATCGGTGGCCTTGCCGAGACGGCCCATCTTGCTCGTGCCGTCATCAAGCTTGCGGCCCTGGTCGGCCATCAGTTTCGTGGTGGTGGTCGCCCGCCCGGCCAGCACGTTCTCCGCGTCGGCCAGCAGGTTCGCGGCGTCCCGGTGCGCCTTCATCGCCGCCGTGCTGGTGGCCGCCGCCTTGCCCTGCTTCATGGTGGCGTCGTCGAAGACCTTCAGCGACGCGGCGGCAATATCGACCTTGCCGGAGGCCTTCAGTGCCTCATTGCCGACATCGCGGAAGGAACGCGAGGCGCCGTCGTGGGCCAGGATGTCGAAGGACAGAGTCTCGCCAGGCACCTAACCGCCCTCGTTCTCCTCGATGAAGTCAATCAGCAGCTCAAACTGGTCTGTGGTCAGCAGCCCGATCTCCCACGGGCGGATGTTCAGCTGGCAGAACGCCGCCAGGTACTTATCTACGTCGTAGCTGAAGCTTCCGGGACCCCGGCTGCGATCGTAGGGTCCGGCGCCCCCACCTCCTCCTCCTCCTTGCTGCCAGGCGTGAACTCCAGCCGCAGCAGGTCAACCTGGCGGCCGGCAACCTCGAACGTGCCAGCCCGCGCATCCTCCACCGATATCTCGTGGCCCGCCCGGCGCAACGTGATCGCCAGCAGCACCGCCAGGGACTCGGCCGAGCCTTCCTTCATCTTCTGCGGGAGTTCCTCCTCCCAGACGGTGTAACTGCACCGCGTCACCCGCTCGACGAACAGTGCCTCACTCAGGAGCCGCTCCCCGAATGGGTCCCACTCGTGCACCTCACCGTTGACGCTGACTTTCCCTGCCATCTATCCCCTCCCGAGGGCTTTCTCCGAAATGCGGTGCATCGCCGCGAGGATCGCGTCACGCACCTGCGGCGCCGACGCCTGCGCCGGCGAGGTGAACCAGCCCGGCCGCATGCCCGCGGTCTGGGTGACCCAGCGCCCGCGGTTGCCGAAGACCGGGTGGGTGATCCGCCCCGCGTCCAGCCGCCGCAGCTTGCGGGCACGCACCCGTGGCCGTGCCCAGACCCGCACCCCCGCCTCCGCGCCCTTACTGGAGCCAAGGCTCAGGTCCGCGCCCAGGGTGGCCGCATACCGGTCCGGCATGTAGTCAGGCATGCCGCGGCGGATGTCATCCAGCAGTGGCCGCGCCGCGCCGCTCACCGCCGAGTACAGTTCCCGGCGCAGCTCGTCGTCGCCGACGAGAGTCAGGTTGCGGGCCAGGTCACGGAACTGCGATGCCGCATCGGACAGGTCAGCCATCTGTCACCTTTCAGGACTTCCGGCCCATCCCGGTGGCCGCGCGCGGGCGTAACGTGGCAGGGGTGAAACTGAGTTACCGCGCCGAGCTGGCCGTGATCGCGCTGGCCGCACTGTGGGTGCTGGCCGTGTTCGCCGTCACCTGGCTACGCTAGGTGCCCATGCCACCCCACTGGGTATACCGCTGGATCTTCGACGCGGCCACCCAGGTGGACTTCGCGTTGACCGCACTGGCGATCGCACCGTCCGCAGAAAAATCAGGGAGAATTGTGCCAAACCAGTACAGGTAAGGATCTGCCGTCATGTTCGGGTACAAATAGAAGTTCCGCGGCAGGCCGTCGATCGCCGCCTGGTACGTCTGGCTGGTGGCGTCGTCCATGAACCCGGTGAAGTCACCGGAAGCGTCCGGGAGGCCGGCCACGTACACCTTGTTCCCGTCGCCGAACGCGGTGACCTCCTGGTGGTCGGTCACATTGTTCATCGTCCACGCACTCTGGAACGCCAGCAGGCTGGCAGCGGCACCACTGGTGACGCCCACATAGACCACGCCGTTCCTGCCATGTATCCGTGCCACTGTTCTCTCCCTTTGCTAGCGGTCCAGCATCGCCAGGAGTGCCCTGGCATTGGCCTCGAACGTCCTGCCCTCAACCGCAGTCCGTGCCTTGCGGGCGGCTTCGGCCCGGTACCCGTCATGCGCAAGCCACCAGCGGAGCTGCTCGCTGGCGTCCTCCGGCCCGCTGAACGTGGGCAGCATCGGCAGGACCCCGTCACCCTCGCCGCGCGGGTCGCGCAGGAAGAACAGGCCACACGCGGCCATCTCGATCTCCCGCGGCCCCATCGCCCAGCCCTGCCCGGCGTGGGCGTCCTCGGCTTCGCGGCGGTAAAAGTTGATGCCGCAGCGGGCCTGCCGGTAGATGGCCGCCGTCTCCTCGTTGCCGATGCACCCGTCGATGCCCGTCGCCGTCCAGTCCCGCAGCGGCGAATCCGGCGGCAGGTCCAGCCACGGCCCCGCCAGGTGCACGGCCACACCGCCCAGGTCCATCGCCGTGAAGAACTCCACCCGGCTCGGGAACCCGGTCCCCACGAACGCCAGGTCATACGGCCGGGCCGTACCCGGCGCGCCCGGGTAGTGCACCGAGGGACGGTAGGCGTGCGGCATGTACGCCGCCGGGCCGCACTCCTGGTAGGCGGCGATGTTCACCGGGTCGTTCAGCAGGTTCAGGTCGGCGTGCTGCGCGCGCAGCAGCTGCTCGCCGTCCTGGTAAGGCGACTCGGTGTGCAGCAGGATGACCTTGTGCCGGCGTGCCCGCATGGTCTCCAGCACCCACGGCGGGGTGAAGAACGCCGACGTTGCCAGCACCACGTCCGGCCACACCTGGTAGCAGGCCGACAGGATCCCGTTCGCCGCCAGCTCCAGCGCCTGCCCGCGGGTCAGCGCCTTGCGGACCGCCTGCCTGCCGTCCTCGGTGCTGATGTCCTCCGCCATCAGCACCGAGTCATAGAACGTGATCCGGTCATCCAGGTTGTACTCGGCGACATGCTCACCCAGGCCGCGCAGCGCCTCCGCCCAGCCCGCGTGCACATCGGCGACCGAGAAGTTCGGCCCCGGGTGGACCAGCAGCCAGCGCACGGGCACCACCTCCCCTCAGCGGGAGGTAGTTGACCTCCTGCCACCAGTCCAGCGCCAGATAGCTGCGATGCTGCAGCCGTTCTCTTCAGCCAGTTCACGCAAAGTGACCCCAGCGGCACGCCGCGCCGTCATTGCTGCTGCTTGTTCTGGGCTGAACAACGGCGGCGCTGGGCGCCTGTTGCGGGACTGCTGTGATCGCGTGGCCCAGCGGACGTTCCCGGGTTCGTAGTTGCCATCGTTGCTGGGCCGGTCAAGTGTCATGCCGTCGGGCCTAGGCCCGATCACAGCTTCAATGTCCGCGATGAACCTCGCTGGGTCGTGCCACTGCGCACAGACCTGGATTCCGCGGCCACCATAATGCTGGTAGTAGGCATGGTTGCTGTCATAGCAGCGCATCATCATGCCGTGCCATGTCTCATACAGTGGGTGACCGCTCAACCCGTGACTCCGGTTGGCCTGCGACATGGCGGCCAGCCGGGCCGCGGCTTTCTCAATCTTCAGGCACCCGCATGACTGGGTATTGCCTGAGGTCAGCCGGTTCGCTGAGACCAGCAGCTCATTCCCGCAATCGCACCGGCAGCGGGCACCCAGTGGCCCTGAGCTGAACCCGTGCCGTACGCGGCCGGGGGTGTTCGGGAGTCTCGCCGGTTCGGTAACTGTCAAGCGCCCATAGCGGTCACCAGGCTGGAACCTTACTGGCGGTGCTGGCATACACCCAGCTTAACGTCAAATAGATTCACGAAACAAGCAGCCCGGTGTGTTCCATCTCCCAGGTGACTGTTCTCTTCACACCCGTTTCAAAGTCCACCGGTGGCTTCCAGCCGAGAACCCGCAGCCGCGAACCGTCGATACCGTACCGGAGATCATGACCAGGACGGCTTGAATGGTAGTCAGTCAGCTCATACTGAAGCGGTTCACCCATCGCCTCCGCTATGACCTGCGCGAGAGCGAGGTTGGACACCTGGTCGCCACTGGTGATGTTGAACCGTGACGGCAGCGTGCTCCCATCTCCATACCGGGCCGGTGTGACGTTCGTGGCGATGAACAGAATCGCGTCAGCGACATTACGGGCATGCTGCCAGAACCGTGTGCCCGGTGTTCCATCCGGCGACGCATGCACGGGTACTTGTTCACCAGCAGCGACCTTGGCCATGACCTTGGGGAAGAACTTCTCCGGGTTCTGAGCATGCTCCCCGAACATGTTGCAGCCATACACCTCAGTAAACGGGACGCCGTAGGTGCGCCACCACGCATACCCGAACTGGGACTGCGCCGACTTTGAGCTGGCGTAAGGGTTGCTCGGCCGGTGCTGGTCATCCTCGGTGAACAGTTCGCCACTGTAGCTTGGCCCGAAAACTTCATCGCTGCTGACCTGCACGAACATGGAAAGATCCGGTACGGTGCGGGCGAACTCCAGCATGTTAAGCATCAGATGCACGTTGTTGGTGACGAACGGCACCGGGTCAGTGATCGACCGGTCCACATGACTGCTGGACGCATAGTTGATGATCAGATCAGGGTGCCCGAACAGGGCGCGTGTATGGGTGGGCAATTCCTTCGCCAGGTCGCATGGCACCACCTCGGCGCGGGTGGCATCCAGACCCTCATAAGCGCTTTCCAGCCGCCGCAGGTGCCCCTTGTGATCCAGGGTCACCGGGCAGACGACCTGCCAGTCCGTGTTCACGAGGAAGTGCCGCAGGGCATGGCTTCCAGCGAACCCTGCCGCGCCGGTGAGCAACAGCCGCTTAGTCAAATGGATCTCCTTTACCATGGCCCGGAATAGGTGATGACGAACGCGAGGATCGCCGCGCAGCCAGCCGATGCCTGCCGGGTCACCAGCCGGCCGCTTCCCGCCGAGTCGAACACGATCGTCCCCGACGTCACGTCCGTGCACGCCGCGTCACAGGCGGCCAGCAGTTCCTGCGCGCGGGTGATACGCCCGGCCAGGGCGGTGGCATCCCCGCTCTGCGCCACGGCCACCACGTTCACGCGGCCGGTCTCCAGCTGGGCGGGCGGGCTGCCGCCGGTGATGAACTGGGTGGAGAAACTCGCCGAGACGGTGAACTCGGCGAGTGACCCGTCGGGTGCCAGCGACCCGTCGTGGCCGACGACGATGAACTCCGGGTCGCCCGCGGCGGACGGCGCATCCCCCTCGGTGATGGTCACCCCGGACAGGGCCGGTGACGCGCTGAACAGCGATGCCAGCGCCGCCATCGCATCGGCGAGCAGCGCGGCGCTCATACGTAGGCCTCGCTCATGAACGGGATGCCGTCCTGCTGGCCGCGCAGCAGCTCGGCCGCCCGGTTCGGG
>OBLJ01000079.1_pt1 | contig 11659 bp, 8 predicted proteins | sample 2433971 | NCBI WGS metagenome assembly OBLJ01 (sample SAMEA2468440, study PRJEB22500) | soil metagenome | biome: Glassland; feature: Farmland; material: Clay | place: Australia | collected 2013-01-31 | depth 0.55 m
TCTTCTTCCTTCAGCCTCGCCATCTGGTCCACATCAAGACTGTCGAACGTCGTACTGATGTGGAAAAAGAACATCCCGAAGATGAACGCCGCGATCAAAAGGTCCAAGGCAACGCCGAGTTCGACAACCAGGGGCATGCCGTAGGTGGCGCTCGTGGCGGCGAACAGGAGGCCGTTTTCCATGGCGAGGAACCCGATGATCTGCGTAACCGCATGCTTGCGGGTGATCATCATCAGGAAGCCGAGCAGGACCGTGGCCAGGGCCACCGCCAGAGTAGAACGGGTCACCAGGGTCGAGAGCTCCCTGATGGGCGCGGTCAGATGATAAGAGAATATAACCAGAACGATCCCCATCAGCATGGTGGTCGGAATGTTTACAACTGTTTCAACTTCCTTGTGTATCCTCAATTTCACAATCAACTTATGCAAAATGTAGGGAAGGAGGACGACCTTCATGGAAAGTGTCAGCACGGAAGAAATATAAAGATCGTGCTGGCCGGCTACGTAACCCACGATGGCGGTGCTCACGGCGAGAAAGAACCCCTGCCACGCGAAGAGATGCAAAAGGGCGTTCATCCGCCGCTGCACGACAAGGCCGAAGGCCGTCAGGAGAATGAGGGCGGCCAGAAGGCTGTTTACTTGTGATGCAATGTGCATATTCATAGAATACCTCTTTATTAATTCTTTGACACTGATTTACGCGGATCCTTTTATGATTTATCTGTGACCATCATAGGCAATCATGCTTTTCAGTGTCAGAGTCTCTCGTCTCCCATATCTCTCATTCCAGCATGAAATACGACAGCATCCCGAGCGTGGCAAAAAGAAAAGCGCTCCCCAGAAATTCGGTGATACGGAATATCCTCATCTTTGCCAGACCAGTCTCGATCATCACGATCCCGATGCCCACGATCCCGAGTTTGAACAGCAGGAACGGGACGGCAGCGAGTACGGACAGCAGATCATCATTCAACGCGATCCCCCAGGGGAAAAAGGACGCGATCCCGAGTACCGTAAAGAGAAAGAGCTTCATCATACTCGCCCACTCGATGAGGGCAAGGTGTCTGCCGGAATATTCGAGGATCATGGCCTCGTGGATCATGGTGAGTTCCAGATGAGTTGCAGGGTTGTCCACAGGCACCCTCCCCGTCTCGGCCAAAGCAATAAGGATGAACGCCAGAAGCGCGAAGACCAGGGACGGCCGGAGTATAGAGTGTCCCTGGGAGATGACAAAGACCATCTGCGAGAGAGACGTGGACTTGCTCACCAGGGAAACAGCGAACACGGCCATGAGCATGGCGGGTTCGGCAAGGGAGGCGATGGTCATTTCCCGGCTCGACCCCATGCCGCCGAAGGCAGTGCCGATGTCCATGCCTGCCAGTGCCGTGAAGAACCGCGCAATGGCGAAGAGCGCCACCAGGGCTATGACATCTGCCATGGCCGACAGCGGCAGGTCCGCCGAGAGGATGGGAATGATCCCGCCGGCCATGATAGTGACGCCGAACACGAGATACGGCGTGAACCGGAATATCCACGAAGCGTTCTCAGCAAGAACCACGTCCTTTGAAAATAGTTTCATGATGTCCCGGTACGGCTGGAACAGTCCCGGAGACGTGCGCCCCTGAAACCAGCACTTCATCATCTTTACCCACCCCGTGAACGCTGGGGCCAGGGCGAGCAGTATTGCGACTTGCGCTATTTCTATGAGGAGAGGACGAATACTCAAGCTAAAACTCCCTGAAACGAATTCCTAGACCCTGAAGAAGCCGATTAATATGTGATTTCCACTGAATAAGAACGGATCATCATACTTCTCCATAGCAAAATCAGTCCAACTCAGCGTCAAAATGTTTTTCACCTTGAGAATATCAGCAGCACCAGGATCGTCACGAACGAATAAATAAGATAAACTTGGATGCGTCCCCGCTGGAGCCTCCCGATCCTCCGGGAAAGCCAAAAACTGGCGTCAACTACGGGCTGGTACAGCCACATCCAGAAACGGTCACGCACGCGCAGATGGTAATGCAGGCGTTCGGGGAACGCGGGATGCGTGACCGGCGGCAGCTGACGCACATGTTCCTTGATGCTGAAGAGAAAGCCGAATATCCTGCGAAGCGGCATGGAAAATGACGTGGCCGTATACTGCATCCTGCTGGTTATCTTTTCGAACCCGCAATCCCAGAGAGGCATGCGGCGGATCGCCCCCGGTCGCGCATGGAGCAAGAGGTATGTCACGATCACCACGGACAGGATGCCCAGAAACGCGATGGGAGCCGAATAGGAAGCGCGTTTGGCCGCAATCGGAGTGAGCCACATCCAGCCAAAACCCGAGGCCGAGGAAGCGATCGCGCCGCCGACCAGCTTTTCGGCCAGCGGTCCCATCCATTTGATCATGACGGTAGGCAGTACGCCGAGGGCGAGGCAGGTGAGTGCGGCCAGCAGCATGCCGATGCGCATGGACCAGCCGGCCTCGTGGACCAGGCCGTGGCGATGCCCGCGCTGGTGCCCCAGGAACGTCACGCCGAAAGCCTTTACGAAACACGCGGCTGCGAGCGCGCTCGTAAGCGCCAGGAGCGCGGCGCCCAACGGAATGAGCAGGTTCAGGAGCGGACTGGGCAGTGCGGGTGAGAGCAAAAACGCCTGATAGGTCAGCCATTCCGACACAAACCCGTTAAACGGCGGCAGGGCCGAGATTGAGATGCAACCGACGAGAAAAAGTGCCGCGGTCCAGGGCATGAACTTTATGAGGCCGCCCATCTCTTCCATGTTCCGTTCATGGGTCGCGTGCAGCACAGAACCCGCGCCCATAAAGAGGAGGCCTTTGAACATAGCGTGGTTCATCGTGTGATACAGGCCGGCAATAAGCGCAAGGGCGGCCAGGAGCGCCATATTGAATGACGCGAATATCATGGCCAGGCCGATGCCGATCAGAATGATGCCGATGTTCTCCACGGAATGGTACGCGAGCAGCCGCTTCAGGTCGTGCTGCATCAGGGCGTAGAGGACCCCCATGACCGACGACACGAGCCCGAAGACCAGGACCAGAGCGCCCCACCACCACGGGAAGTTCCCGATCAGGTCGAACACGACCCGCACGATGCCGTAGATGGCGGTCTTGAGCATGACCCCGCTCATGAGGGCCGAGACGTTCGACGGCGCGACGGGGTGCGCTTCGGGCAGCCACACGTGGAGCGGGACCACACCGGCCTTGGCCGCAAACCCGAAGAAGGCCAGCAGGAACGCTGCCGTGGCCCATGCTGTGGGAAGTTCCGCCTGGCGCATTGCATCGAACGTGTATCCGCCAAATCCCTTGAAGCCGGTGGCAAGACCCGCCATGATACCGAACGACAGCAGGATCGCAATGGCCCCCACGTGGGCCACGACAAGGTAGAGGAACGCGGCCCGCCTGTTCTCGACTTTCTCGTCCTCAAAGAGCACCAGAAAATAGGAGGCCGCCGCCATCATCTCCCATGCTATGAGGAAAAACAGCGCATCATCGGCCAGCACGACCAGGAACATTCCCCCGATAAAGAGCGCGTAAAAAACCACGAGGCTTGTTACCGGCCGAACGCCGAGAAATCCCTTGACGTACCCGATCGAATAGATAGACACGAATGTGGCGAGCAGCCCGACAACCACGAGGAAATACCCGGACAGGAGGTCGAGTCTCAAGTGGAACGGAAGGTCGGGCAGACCGATGGGAAGGACAACCTGAGCGGTGACGCCGCTTGCCACGGTCCACACGCCTGCGGCCGCGGCGAGAAATGAAGCGACGGCAATGAGGGAAAAACCGACATTGATGAGAAGGCGCTGGTTGAGGCGCAGAAACGGCGTCAGCGCCAGAAGGAGCAGGAGCAATGCGAAAGATGAGGATATGATACTGAAAGGTGAAAGAAGCATGTCACTGCCCCCTTGTTGTCGCCCTGAACCTGAAACCGATCAGTTCATGAAAAAGATGTAACTGCTTCTTATTAGAACCGGATCATCTCGTATATGTTTCAATGAGCCGGGAAAGTCCCGATATAATCGCCGTCGGCGTCGGCGGGCATCCGGGGATGTAACCGTTGACGGGGATGACATTTGCAACGCCGTTCGTTACGGCATAGCTTCCTTTATATATACCGCCGTCTTTGGCGCAATCACCGCAGGCAACGACGAGCCTCGGCTCGGGGATCGCGATATACGTCCGCTTCAGCGCGAGCTCCATCTGGCGGGAGACCGGGCCGGTCACGAGCAGCACGTCAGCGTGCCGCGGCGAAGCGACAAAATCAATGCCGAAGCGCTGAATATCGTAGAGGGGATTGGTGAGAGCCGTGCATTCCCATTCGCAGGCGTTGCACGAACCGGCGTCCACCTGCCTGATCCGGAGCGACCTGCCGAAGATTGTATCAATTTTCTTCTGAAAGTCAACAATCTTCGCCGTCTGCTCGGGAGTTATGATAAAACCTTCCGGAAACGGGATGACCTTTTTTTTGGACGTTATGTTTCTGAATATCTCTTTCAGCATAGTTTATATCATTATTCTACTTCCTACTTCTTACTTCTTACTTCTTACTTTTTACTTCTTACCTTCTTCCGGACTCCTCACATGTCCGTTCCTGAATATGACAAATTAAAGCTCTTGTTGCAAAGCGGGAAATCGGGAACAATGTTTCCATGGACCGCGAAGGGCACCGCGGGCCAGTTGCAGTACGACGGCGAGCGGAGCTTCACGCGGAGCGGCTTTCCGTCCTTGTCAGCCATTACCCAGTAGAACAACGATCCGCGCGGCGATTCCGTGTATCCCAGCGCGGATGACCAAGCCGGGGCGGCCTTGGCCGTCACAGCCGGTTCGCCGTGGTACCCGCTCTCGATGAGCGCCTGAATTATGGACACGGAGCATTCAATTTCCTCTCCGCGAAGCATCATGCGCGCGAGCACGTCCCCTTTTTCTAGCGTGTGTGCCTCGAAGATCAACCGGTCGTACAAAAGATGGGGGTGGGATTTCCTCAGATCGTCGGTGAGGCCCGATGCCCGGGCGGCCAAGCCCGTAACGCCGAGCTTCGCGGCGATTTCTTTCGAGAGTCTGCCGGTGTTCTGGAGCCGTTCGATGTGCGATACCGATCCCAGCAGCAATTGCATAAGTTCCTTATACCCTTTGGTGGCGCTATCGATCGTCTTCAGGATGTCGTCGGCCTGGGCGAAAACGTCCTTCGTAACACCGCCCACCACATTCACGCCGCGCAGGTATCTGCTGCCGGTGAGCCGCTCGTTAAGCTGCATGAGCTGCTCCTTGATGACGGCGCCGTTCATATATCCCACGCCGAGCGCCGTCCCCGCGCACATGTTCCCGATATCGCCGATATGGTTATAGAGCCGTTCGAGCTCGATCAGGAGGGTCCGAACAGCAGAGGCCTTTTCCGTGATCTCGGTGCCCGTCAGCCGCTCGATTGCCATGCAGTAGGCCGCACCGTGCGAGAAGGACGAGGTCCCGGAAACACGCTCGGCAAGTCTCACGCCCTCGGAAAAACCAAGCGTCTCAAAATGCTTCTCCGTGCCTTTGTGAGTGTAAAACAACCGGGGCTCAAGGAAAAAAATGGTCTCGCCCACGGCGCTGAACCGGAAGTGGCCGGGCTCTATGATTCCCGCATGCACCGGGCCCACGGGGATCTCGACGATCCCCTCGCCGGCGACTTCCATGAACGGATGCGGGACCTTCACCGTCGTTCCCTCTCCCCATTCATTTTTGTCCGCGTCCGACAGAGACCAATCTTTCCTGAGGGGGTGAGAGCCGGCGGGAAAAGCCTCATGAAAAACGAGCCGGCGGGGATCAGGATGTCCCTGCGGCGTGAGGCCGAGCAGATCGTTGATCTCGCGTTCGTACCAGTGGGCCGCCGGGACAACGGCCGTAATGGACGGGAATGAGGGCTCCTGTTCCGACACCGGAAGGACAATGAAGTAAAACTGGTCCCTGCCCGGGATGGAAAACACGGCATATATCCGGAAATGGCCGTCCCTTCCCCGCTCGTCCGTCGCGAACATGAGCCGAAGGAGCGCCTGCTGTTTCGTTTTAAGATGCGCGCAGATATCCTTGAAGTCTTCCTTTTTGACCTCGAGATAGACTTCATTGCGAAGTTCCCGCGTACTGACCGCTTTTTTTACGATAGTCTCCATCACTTTGCCCCAAGAACCTGAACACAGGTCCTGATCGTGGTATCGATAAAGCCGGGCACCTTAAGTCCCATGATAATGACCGAGAACGCCATGACGATCATGATGCCGTTGCCAAGCACACGGCTTGGACTAAGAGCGGGCGTGTGGTGATGACCTGCCCCGGCCCCGTCGCCGGGCTTTCCAAACAGCATCTTCCCGAATCCGGACAGCACACCGTAGAAAACGATGACTACAAAGAGAAGAAAGAGCGCGACCAGCAGCCACATTTCCCTGTCCACACCCGCTTTGAGCACCGTGAATTCGCTCACGAAAATATTAAACGGCGGCGTGCCCGCAAGCGACAAGGCGCCGATAAGCGTCAGCGTGCCGAGGAGCGGCATGGACGTGAGCACGCCCTTCACGCTCGCGATGTTCTGGGACCCGAAGCGTGACTGGATCTTGCCCGAGGCGAAGAACATGAGCGGCTTCGACAACGCGTGGTTCAGTATGTGAAGAAGCGCGCCGTAGACGCCGATCGGCCCGCCGATGCCGATGCCGAGGGAGATGATGCCCATGTGCTCGATGCTGCTGTACGCGAGGAGCCGTTTGAAGTTTTCCTGGACGAGGATGAATACGGCCGCGATGCCCACCGAAATGAGCCCGAAGATGACCAACAGGTTGCCGGTGAACGCGCTGCCCGTCGACGGTTCGACGATCGAGACAAAGCGCATGATCCCGTAGAACGCGGTGTTCAGGAGAATGCCGGAGAGCAGCGCGCTGATGGGGCTGGGCGCCTGGCTGTGCGCGTCGGGCAGCCAGTTGTGCACCGGCGCGAGACCGGCCTTGGTGCCGTAGCCCACAAGCACGAAGATGAAAGCGAGCTTCATGGTCTCGGGACTGAGCCGCGGTGCGACGGTCTTGAGCACCGTCCAGTTGAGCGCTCCCTCCGTCCCCATGACCGCCGTCGAAGCGTAATAGGTGATGAATGTGCCGAGGAGCGCGAAGGTGATGCCCACGGTGCAGAGGACGATGTACTTCCAGGCGGCCTCGACGGCCAGCGGCCGCTTGTGGAAGCCGAGGCCGATCAGGAGGGCCGACACGATGGTCGTTGCTTCGATCCCGATCCACATGATTGCAAGGTTGTTCGCCATCGTCACGATGAGCATCGTGAAAATGAAAAGATGCAGCAGGCCGTAGTACCGCCGCACCCCGCGGAAGTCGGTAAGGCCTGTTTCAAGCTCGTGCTCAAGGTAGCTGATCGAGTAGAGCGCGGAGGCGAGACTCAAAAATATTACGATCGCCATGATATAGCCCGAAAGCGCGTCCATGGAGAGAGCGCCTTCCGCGGCGGAGACCGGTCCGGCTATCGACGCCGTAATCGTCGGATAGGCATACAGCGCGAGGGCAACGGCGCCGGCGAGACTCACGTAGCCGATGAGTCGCGCATTTTTCAGCACATAGCATATGATGGCGGTAATAATCGGTATGATAAGTATCGTAATCACTTGATTCTTTTTCTCGACTCCGAACTCCAGCCTGCGCCCGGCGTTTACGAGTGCCTAGCGCGAGTGCGGGGTGAACTATGAACTCTGAACTACCCCTTGAGCACTGTCAGCTTGTCCAGGTCCGCCGAGGCAAAGGCCCGCTTGATCTGGACGGCGAAGATCCCCAGAATGATGACACCCATGAGCATGTCGAACAGCACGCCGAGTTCGATGATCGTCGGCATGCCGAAGGTCAGCGAAAAGCCGGCCAGAAAGAGCCCGTTCTCCATGAACAAAAGCCCCATAACCAGCGTCAATGCTTTCTTTCTCGTGATCATGATAAAAAGACTGATGAGGATGACGGCGATGGAAATCTGGAGCGCGTTTCGGGAAAAGCCCGTAACGAAGATCCCCTCTTTAAGCGACGCATATACCACGGCCACGAGAATGCCCGATATGGCCAGCGACACGGCATTGCTGATATACGGTTGTATTTCATGGGTCACGCGCATCTGCCGCACGATCCGCCTCAGGAAAAGCGGGATAAGAATGCCTTTGGTCGCAAGGGTGAGCAGCGCGGCAAGATAGAGGTGCGTCTCGCCCACGAGGACCGCCACCACGGCGATGAGAGCGGACAGGAGCCAGGAATTGATCGTATAGGCATTTACGTAAGATTCGATGCTCTTGAAGGCGTTCAGCGTCACCGCCGTCAGCAGAATGCCGACGGAAATAAAGTCAATAATCGAAAAAGCCTCAATCCATGTTTTCAAGTCGTTTTACTCCGCGAAAATAGAAAAACGATAACAAGTTTCTTTGGCACTGATTCACATTGAAAAAATATGATTGATACTGATAATAATTGCCTTATCGGAACTGATCACAGGCAATCGGTGTTACTCTGTGTCAAAAACTTTAAGTTCCCAATTCGACCGCGTCTGCGGGTGGTCGCTACTTTCCCATCATGATATGCGTCACGAGCGACAGGAACGAAAGCACGAAGGCGCCGCCCAATATGGACGGGAGCTGGAAAAACCGCACCTTCGCGCGGGTGGACTCGACCGCGGCCATCACGCCAGCCATGCCGAGCATCTTGGCCGCGTAGACGCCGAGCGAAAGAACGAGTCCTGCGGGAGCGCTCTCCCCGGCGATCCCGAAGGGGAAAAAAATATCCATCGCCACGGTAAAGAGGACCATCTGCTTGATTGCGTGCGCCCACTCCATGAGCGCAAGATACCGGCCCGAATATTCCAGAACCATGCCTTCATGGATCATGGTGAGTTCGAGATGGGTGTCCGGGTTGTCGACCGGCACCCTGCCCGTCTCGGCCACGATCGCCACCATGAACGCGGAGAGCGCCAGCAGGTGCGACGGAGAATAGACCGCGCGCGCGCCGGCTATGGCCGCGACATTCGTGGATCCGGCGGCTATGGCGGCGGTAAAAAGCGCGAGCATCATCATGGGTTCGACAAGGATCGCGACGGTCATCTCCCTGCTGCTTCCCTCGCCGCCGAAAGCCGTCCCCGCGTCAAGCCCGGCAAGGGCCATGAAAAACCTGGCAAGCGCGAAGGTGTAAATAAGCGCGATCACGTCGCCCATCATTCCGAAACCCGATCGCAGCGTTACGACAGGCACAAGCATGGCGGCGGCCACGGTTGCGACGAAAACGATATAGGGCGTGACCTTGAACACCCACGACGTCACCCGGGAGACCACCATGTCCTTCCTGAACAGGCGCATGAGATCGTAATAGCCCTGCAGCACACCGGGGCCCCTGCGGCCCTGCATGTTCGCCTTAAGCTTCTTGATCACCCCGTTCACGAGGGGAGAGAAGAAGATAATTATAAGAAACTGAAAGTATTCCATAATGACCGATAAAATCTAAATCAACCACAAAGACACGGAAAAAATAATAAAAGTTCTTTGATACTTGTGAAAATCATAGGCAATCGTGACTTTTCAGTGTCAAGAACCCTCGGTGCCTCTGTGGTCATCTTATGTTCCAAAGATCAACAGTACAATCAGCGTGATCAAAATATATCCCAGATACAATTGCAGACTGCCGGACTGGAGCAGCTTCACCCTTCCGGCAAGCGCATGAACGGAGCGCGTGACCGGCTCGTACACATACCGCTCGAAAAAAGGCGTGATCTCGCCGCCGTAGCGGATGGATTTCACGAAGAACGGTTTGATCAGATAGGAGACCTTGAGGTCCCTGCTGGGGAGATAGATTCTTTTGTAGATGATGCGGAGCGGCTTGGTGAACGCCGTCGCCGTGTACTGCATGCGCGGCGTGAGCCCCCTGATGCCGCAGTCCCATGAATCGGCATACACGGTCTTTCTTCTGCCGCCGTACAGCCTCACGAAAACAACAGCGGCAACGCATACCAGCGCCATGATAACGGCGAGCGCCGTGGTCGAGAGCGAGGCGGCGGCCCCCGGCGGCATCAGGATGCCCTGCCGGCTCAACTCAAGGGAGGCTCCCGTAATGGTAAACACCGCGGGCCCCAGGAGCGCAACCGGAATTTGGGGGAAGATGCCGAAGACCAGACACAATAACGCCAGCAGCGCCATGCCCATGACCATCCAGGCCGAAGACTCCCGGGCCGAGGTCGCGTGTTCGCTCCGCGCCCTGCCGAGGAACGTGGCGCCGAAGGTCTTGACGAACCCGGCGGCGACGATCGCGCCGGTGAGCGCCAGGGCCGCTCCGCCCAGCGGCAAAACTATCTTCGCAAGAACCGAGGTCGACGTGAAGCCGAGAAGAAGCGACTGGTAGGTGAGCCATTCGCTCACGAACCCGTTCAAGGGAGGCAGTGCCGTTATGGCAAGGGCTCCCAGGAGGAAAAAGAAGCCCGTCCAGGGCATGAGTTTAAGGAGCCCGCCCAGCTTTTCCATGTTTCGCGTCCGTGCGGCGTTAACGACCGAGCCCGCCCCCAGAAACAGGAGGCCTTTGAAAAGGGCGTGGTTCATGGCATGGTAAAGCGCCGCGGCAAGGGCAAAACCCGAGAGCATGAGCAATCCGCTGCTCCGGAACACCATAGCCGCGCCGATGCCCAGAAGCATGATCCCGACGTTCTCCACGCTCGAATAGGCAAGGAAGACCTTGAGGTCGTTCTCCATGACCGCATAGAGGATGCCGAGAACCGCCGAGACGGCACCGATCACAATGACCGTTATCCCCCACCACTCGGGCCCCGGCCCGAGCACATCCAGGGCTATCCGGAGAAAACCGTACACCGCGGTCTTGATCATGACGGCCGACATGAGGGGCGTAATGTTCGATGGCGCAACGGGATAAGCCCGGGGTATCCAGGTGTGGAGCGGGATGATGCCCGCTTTGGTGCCGAAGCCGATGATGGCGAAGCTGAAAACGACGGACTTGACGCCCTGGGGCAGATTCGCAGCGGCAGCCCGCATGGATATGAAATCCATGCTGCCCGTGTAGTGAGAAAGCACGAGGAAGAGCGCGATGATGAAGGCCGTTCCGAGGTGAGTCATCGCCACGGTAAAGAGGCCCGCCCTCGCCGTCTCCTCGTTCCGCTCATAGACCACGAGGAAGTACGAGGCCACAGCCATGGTCTCCCAGGAAACGAGGAAAGTGAAGATGTTGGCGGAGAGGACCACGCCGTACATGCTCAGGATAAGGATGTTATAGAAAAACCCCATATACCCGGCGTTTTTGATCCCCCGGGTGAAGCCGATAGAGTAAAGGGAAACGGAGGCGGTGACGAGCGATATGAGGACGACGAAGAAGCCAGAGAGCGCGTCGCCCGAGAAGGCGAAGCTGAAGTCCGACGATACGGGGACGGAGGAGCCGATAAAGGCAGGGGTGAGGAGAAGGAGACCGCCCGCGGCGAGGAAGAAAAGCGCGCCGGTCAAGGGGAAAAGATAGCTGAAGTTTCGTCCTTTCGAGAGCGGAAGCTGTGAAGCGACTGCGCCGAAAACAAAACTGAGAATGCCTATAGAGAATAAACTTGCAACGTCCATGTTTTAAAAAAACCAGCATTACGGCGGAGCCGGGTTGTTCTTCCGGGCACAGCGAAGGAC
>OBLJ01000085.1_pt1 | contig 11183 bp, 9 predicted proteins | sample 2433971 | NCBI WGS metagenome assembly OBLJ01 (sample SAMEA2468440, study PRJEB22500) | soil metagenome | biome: Glassland; feature: Farmland; material: Clay | place: Australia | collected 2013-01-31 | depth 0.55 m
CCGGCAGCCGTTCTCCGGAGTCCGGCCCAGTGCAGAATGATCAGAACCGGGCTGAGAAAGATGCCGCCGCCCACCCCCGTGAGGCCCGAAAGAAGTCCAATGCCCCCGCCGACGGCGAGCGATGCTCCCAGGCCGGGGACTTTCACGCTTTCCCGGTCGTCGGGAACCACGCTGCTCCGGAGGATGAGATGCCCCGCGGCGAACAGCAAGGCGATGCCCACCAGGATTTTATAGACCGTCGTGTGCATGGCGATCCCTCCGCCGATATATGCCATGGGGACCGACGCGAGCGCAAAAGGCCAGAACAAACGCCACGAAAAGTATCCCGCCTGGTAGAAGCGGACAGTCGTTACCAACGCCACAATGATATTGAGCGCCAGGGCAGTCGGCTTCATGACAGCCGGCGTGAACGAAAGAAGCGCCATGGTCGCCAGATACCCGGACGCTCCCGCGTGACCTACCGTGGAATACAGCAGCGCGATGAAAAAAAAGTATATCCCGATTAATACGATATCATGCATGTCGATCACCTCGTACAGCCTTTAACGACTTTTACCACAGAGACACGGAGACATGGCGAAAATCTAATTAAAAAATTCTTAATTCTTCCTTCTTAATTCTTACCTTTCTCCTCACCTGATCACATCAAAGCTCGCTGAATCCGCGGTCTTTCTATCCAGTTCGTCCAGCGCCGTGTTCACCAGCATGGTCACCAGGTTGATCACGCCCTGGTACCCGATGATCGGTTGGCGGTGAAGATGATGCCGGTCGAAGAGCGGGAACCCGATGCGTACAAGCGGCGTACCCGTGTCGCGGGTAAGGAACTTCGCATACGAGTTGCCGATCAAAAGATCAACGGGATCGGTGAACAAAAGCGAGCGCAGGTGCCACATGTCCTTGCCGATATAAACTTTGCCGTTTGCGCCAAAGGGGCTCGATGCCAAAAGCTCGTTCGCCTCGGCCTCGAAATGCTTGTCCCCGTTCGTGCAGACGATATGCACCGGCTCTCCGCCCATTTCCATGATGAGACCCATCATGCCGAGCAGAATGTCCGGATCGCCCACGAGGGCGAATCGCTTGCCGTGCACGTACGGATGGGAGTCCACCATGGCATCCACGGCCCTGCCGCGTTCCGCCTCAAGAACGGGCGGGACCGGCTTGCCCGTGAGCTTGCTCAGTTCCTCGAAAAATGCATCCGTGTTTTTGACCCCGATCGGTGAAAGCGTGAGCGTCTTCTGCCCCCACTCTTTCTGGATATATTCCGAGGTCTTGACGGTCGAGTACTTCTGGAGCGCAACCGTGGCTGAAGCATTCACCGCGTCCATGGCATCGGCGAGCGGCGTGCCGCCGGGATAGAGCTTGTACTCGCCCGTGTTCGGCGAATCAAAGGTGTCGCTCACGTCCGCAAGCACTGTCGCTTCGATGCCCATCATCGCCATAAGCCTTTTGATCTCGTGGTAATTGCCGGTATAGGTGTCAAAACCGGGGACGATGTTTATCTTGCCGTTCAATTCGCCTTTTTTACCCTGCCACAGCGCTTTCAATATCCCCCTCAGCATGTTGTCGTAGCCCACGATGTGCGAACCCACAAAGCTCGGAGTGTTCGCAAAAGGAATGGGCAGGTCCTGAGGCACGACCCCTTTTTCACGCGCGGTCTTGATGTAGGCGTTCAGGTCGTCGCCGATCACCTCGGCCATGCAGGTCGTCGAAACCGCGATCATTTTCGGCTTATACAACGTGAAAGCGTTCTCCAGGCCTTCGAGCATGTTGTTCAGACCGCCGAACACCGCCGCATCTTCCGTCATTGACGTCGAGATCGCGGCAAAGGGCTCCTTGAAGTGCCGGGAGAGGTGGCTCCTGAAGTACGCCACGCAACCCTGCGCACCCTGCACAAAGGGCATGGAGCCTTCAAAGCCGGATGCGCAGAACACCGCGCCGAGCGGCTGACAGGCCTTTGCGGGATTGATCTTGATGTTCTGCCGGGCGAAGTTAAGCTCCTTGTACTCTTCGGTCTTGGTCCAGTCCGAGACTTCCTTCACCTTCTCGGCGGGCCAGCAGTTCTCGAACTCCTTCTTGCGCTCGAACTGCTCCTTATAATCCTGCTGTTTGAACAGCTCGCTATGGTCTTTGATTTTCATGATGCCAACCTCCAAACTTTATTTACCGCAGAGACGCCGAGACGCAGAGGAAACCTTGAACAACCGAGCGTCAGTGATTCTGAATTTATTCTCCGCGTCTCCGCGCCTCCGCGGTAGATTTCTATTTCTTACGCCGAATCAACCCCCACGTCGGGCTGTTCACCGTCATATCCATGTCCCGGGCGAAGACCGGGAACCCGTCGAATCCGTGATACGGACCCGAGTAATCCCAGGAGTGCATCTGCCGGAACGGCACGCCGAGTTTGTGATACGAATACTTCTCCTTGATGCCCGAGCCGACCATGTCCGGCTTCAGCCTGCGGGTGAATTCTTCCAGCTCATACAAGGTCGCGTCGTCCATGATCACGGCGCCCTCTTTCATCTCGGGGTAGGTGCGCTTGTAGTCGTCGCTGTGACCGAACTCGTAGCCCGAGGCAACCACTTCCATGCCCAGGTCCTCGTAGGCACCGATGGTATGGCGCGGACGGAGACCGCCGACATAGAGCATCACCTTCTTGCCCTCAAGCTTTGGCCGGTACTGTTCAACGACCTTCTCCATGAGCGGCGCGTACTTGGCAATCACCGCCTCGGCGTTCTTCTGTATCCTCTCGTCGAATTTGGCAGCTATCTTCCTGATGCTGTCGAAAGTCTTGGTGGGCCCGAAAAAGTTGAACTCCATCCACGGGATCCCGTAGTTCTCCTCCATGTGCCGGCAGATGTAGTTCATCGACCGGTAGCAGTGGATCAGGTTCAGCTTGGCCTTGGTCGCAATGCCGATCTCGTTGATCGTCGAGTCGCCGGTGTACTGGGAAATGACGCGGAGCCCCATCTCTTCCAGGATCTTTCGCGAGGCCCAGGCATCGCCGCCTATGTTGTAGTCGCCGATAAGGTTCACGTCATAGGGCGTCGACTTCTTGAGCTCGCCCTTGCCGAGCACGTAGTCCCTGATGGTATCGTTCGCAATGTGATGGCCGAGGGACTGGGACACGCCGCGGAACCCTTCGCACCGCACCGGCACAATAGGAATATTAAGCTCCTTTGCCACGCGCTTGGACACCGCCTCGATGTCGTCGCCGATCAGTCCCACGGGACACTCCGACAGGATGCCGATGCCGCGGCCGAGCGGGAAGAGCCCATGCAGTTCCTTGATGGCCGCCTCAAGGCCCTTGTCCCCGCCGTAGACGATGTTCTTTTCCTGAAAGTCCGTGGTGATGTGCATGGTGCCGAAAGTGTCGATGCCGGTCTGGCCGTTGTAGTAGTTCCTGCGCGACCACCAGGAATACTGGCCGCAGCCGATCGGACCGTGGCTGATCGTGATCTGGTCCTTCACCGGGCCCCAGACCACGCCCTTCGCTCCCGCGTACGCGCAGCCGCGTACGGTCATGACGCCCGGACGCGACTTTACGTTCGACTTCACCTGGCAGGCGCTGCACTGACCCGTCGGATCGTTGGCAGCCAGATGTTTCGCGCGGTCCTTCTTCGATTTTTCCGGATACGCATCCAGGACCTCTTCGATCATTTTCTGAGTATCTTTAATCGTAGAACTCATAAGTTTCTCCTAAATTATTCACCGCGGAGATCGCAGAGACCGCAGAGTTGTAAAGCTTTTATTATTGATACTGAGAGATTTTCTCAGCGTTCTCTGCGTCCTCTGCGGTAAAATGCATTTTTTCACGCTGTTGTCTTTATTCCGCAATCCGCAATCCGAAATCCGCAATCGAATCACGCCATCGCTTCTTCCTTCTCCATGATGCCGTAATCCATCAAAAGCTTTTCCAGCTCATCCATGGTGATCGGCGTGGGGACCACGAAGTTCTTGTTGTCGGCGATCTTCTTGGCGAGCGCCCGGTACTCGTCAGCCTGCGGATGGCCGGGCGCATAATCGATGACGGTCTTTCTCCGAAGCTCGGCGCGCTGCACCTCGTTGTCCCGCGGCACGAAGTGGATCATCTGGGTGCCGAGCTTTGCGGCCAGCTCGGAGATAAGCTCGAATTCCTTGTCCGTCTTTCTGCTGTTGCAGATAAGGCCGCCGAGACGCACGCCGCCGCTCTGGGCATACTTCAGGATGCCGCGGGAGATGTTGTTCGCCGCGTACATGGCCATCATCTCGCCGGAGGTCACGATGTAGATTTCCTTGGCCTTGCCTTCCCTGATCGGCATGGCAAACCCCCCGCAGACCACGTCGCCCAGCACGTCGTAAAAAACGAAATCCGTGTCGTCGCCGTATGCGCCGTTCTCTTCGAGAAAATTGATGGCCGTGATCACGCCGCGGCCCGCGCAGCCCACGCCCGGCTCAGGCCCGCCGGATTCGGCGCACTTGATGTTCTTGAACCCGTGCAGCAGCACCTCGTCGAGCTCCAGGTCCTCCACCGTGCCCTTTTCACGCGCCATGTCCATGACGGTGTTCTGCGCCTTCCGGTTGAGAATGAGCCGGGTGGAATCCGCCTTGGGATCGCAGCCGATGATCATGCACTTGTGGCCCGCCTCGGCAAGCGCCGCGACCAGGTTCTGGGTCGTCGTTGACTTTCCGATTCCGCCCTTGCCGTAGATTGCTATCTGTCTCATAGTGTTCCTCCTGTGAATAGGTTTTGCATTCTTCTATAGCAACAGGCGTGCCATTTCAGAATGTGCGGTTTTAAAGGGTTTTTTAAAAAGCGCTGTAAAGTAAACTGAATAAGATGAGGGCAGGTGATGGTAATCTATACAAGTGCGCGCTCAGGGAAGCGGTGCATATCGAATTCTTTTCATTTACCCTCTTTCTATGCTATCATTACTTAACAAACAGTGACGAGTAGTTCCTTTGTTGCAGACCGCAAGAATAATAATTTTACTTTACCATCATGTAAAGGAGTGTCGGATGAAACTAAACGAGAAAAAAGTATTAATGGTCATCGCGTCGAACAATTTCAGGGATGAGGAATATGCCGAGCCGAGGAAAGCGCTCGAAGACGCGGGCGCCCGGGTTGTCGTGGCGTGCTCGTCGCTGAGCACTGCGAAGGGCAAGCTCGGGCTGGAGGTCAAGCCCGACATCCTTATCAGCGATGTGAGGGAAGGCGATTATGACGGGATCGTGTTCGTCGGAGGAGGCGGTTCAAAGGAATATTTCGACAGCCCCGTGGCTCACATGCTCGCGCAAAGCTTTTACAGCCACAACAAACTCACCTCGGCCATCTGCATCGCCCCGGCGATCCTGGCGAACGCGGGGCTCCTGAAGCAGAAGAAAGCAACGTCCTTCCCCTCTTCAGCAGAGATACTGAAGACAAAGGGCGCGGTCTTTACCGGCAGCGGCGTGGAGAGCGACGGGATAATCGTGACCGGCGTGGGACCCGAGGCCGCAAAGCAGTTCGGGGCGAAGCTTGTGGAAGTGCTGGAAAAGAAGTAATTGTAATGTACTGACCGGAGCGCAGCAGGAAACGTTCGACGTCCTCTCCCGGTACCTCCTCTGGCTGGCGACGGCGACACTACTCCTGCTGCTGGACGTGTTTCATCAGGCGTTCCGGGTCCACCTCGGAAAATCAGAATCGCTGGGACACCCGGTGTTAAGCATAGCGATCTACGCCGCTTTCGCAATCCTGTGGAGCATACGACTTATAGCAAAGTTCTCCAGGAAGTGATTTGGCAAAACGTAACCTTTATCAACCCCGCTCCGTCGCCTCAATTTTGCCTGTCGCTGCAGTAAATATCCTGTATCCTCACAGAAATTGTTATCCTGTATTCGAGGTACGCCGTGAGATACCGGATGTTCATAGTTTTACTTTTATTACTCAGAGCCCCCCGGCAGTCGGACTGATTAAAAGACTTTTCAATAGCCAGACAATCTGATAATATTCACCGTTCTACCGAAAATACTTTTTCTGCTAAAATAGTGTTCCTCACGGTAAAAACTTCACGAGAGAGCAGGGGGAATGATTTGAGAAAAGAGAACTCCCAGGAAACTTTACAGCAGGCCGAGGCGACCAGCGCGGGGCTGCCCCCTACCAAAGGATGGCACAGAACATTTTCCGCCCTGCGCAATCCTAATTACCGCTATTTTTATTCCGGCCAGACCGTCTCCCTGATCGGCACCTGGACCCGCTCCGCCGCCCTGGGCTGGGTTTCGTTCCAGTACACCCACTCCGAATTGTTGCTGGGCATTGTGTTCATGCTCAATTCCCTGCCCATTTTCCTTTTTGCCCTGTATGCCGGTTCTCTGGCGGACCGCATCCCCAAGATCAGGATCTTTACATCGACAAGCTGGTTCTCGCTGCTGTCCTCATTGACGCTGGCCGTCATGTTGTTCCACGGTCCCGTGCACATTGCCTATCTGATGATCTTTGCCTCCCTGTGGGGGCTCTCAATGGCCTTTGAGATGCCGGCCCGGCAAAGCCTCATCGTGGAACTGGTGGGCAAGAAAGACCTGGTGAACGCCATCGCGCTGAACAGCGCCATGGTGAACGCGACACGGGTCATCGGCCCCGCAATCGGGGGCATCCTGCTGGCTTCCGTCGGGCCTGCCTGGTGCTTTCTCCTGGATGCGATGAGCTACTTTGCGGTGCTGTACGCGATCCACAAGATCCGGCTCCCGGCATCGCACTATGCGCCCAAGAAGATAAAGGCCGACTGGAAATATATCTTCGAAGGGTTCAAATATTTACGAACAAATAAAATCATAGCCCAGGCGGTCTTCATGCTGTTCGTCATGGGAATGGGGGGCTGGGCCTACCAGTCCCAGCTCTCCGCCTTCGTGGTGACCCAATTGCACATGGACGCCCAAGGGTATGGCTGGCTTTTGGCCCTGAACGGCCTCGGCGCATGTACCGCCGCGTTATTCGTCGCGACCCAGGGGTCCCGCATCGTCCAGGTGAAAACGCTGTATACCGGCGCGGGCGTCTATGCGGCCTTCATCATTCTTTTCGGGTTCATGCATCACCCGATCGGCGCTGCCTTCCTTCTTTTCTTCGCCGGGTTCGGCATCATCCTGTTCTTCTCCATCGGGAACAGCATCATCCAGACCCAATCCCCCGATCACCTCCGGGGAAGGCTGATGGGCATTTGGGCCCTGGTCTTCGGCGGGAGCATGCCCATCGGGAGCCTTTGGATGGGCGTCGTCGCCCAGCGGGCGGGTTCGGGCCACACCTTGCAAGTGGGCGGCCTCATCTGCGCCCTGGGAGCTTCCGCCGTCTATCTCCTGGGCCGTCAAAATCGCGGTTAAGTGGAGCCCCCCCCGGCAGGAGCCGGGGAATGTCAAGGTGCGGGATAGCCTTCCTGTTTCTTCGGCCGACTTCTGATTGTCAAACACCTCTTCCGCCTGGCCACAATCTCACCTCGAGCTGGATGCCTTTTTATTTCTTCGCATTCGTGACAAATTTCTCAGTTCATTTTCTCAATTCTGCAAATGAAATCCACCTGTACTTCTCTTAAATTCAGCGACTTACGGTTGGCATGTATGATGCAACTAGCTTGCAAAAATGGATGAAAAAAGAGGGGCTTAAAGTAATTCTTCTCAGCCTGAAGGTTGCGGCTCCGGGCAGTGTGGCATAATCTGCCATTGCCGGACATCAGTTCGAGTCCTCATAGAACCGGTAGAGGGGAAGCGAACTTGAGGCGCGATATTTATAGAGAGGACTAAAAGCGGTCTAAAAAACAGCTTCGGCTGAAAGGAGACGGACCATGAAGAACCCTATGGTAAAAAAAGGCATGAAGATCGGAGCAACTATCGGCGGACTGGAATTTCTGGCGTTCGGAATCGTGCCCGCGTGCTCATCTGCAGTGAGCATCGTGGTTGGAACCCTTTTGGCCACGATCCTGGGTGTTATGTGGTTTCCGTCCGCCCGGCGATTGGAAAGATAGAAGCTGCGTGCGGCAATTTGGAAAACGTTAACCCGGGTCTGCTCGGCATTATCGCCGTAACAACTGAAGACTCGGGAGGGAGGTGTCAACTTCGTTTAGGCCGAACGTTGTCGCTTCCGGCGGTACTTCCTTTTTACTTCCTGCGTTCTGAAACTTTCAACCTGAAATCCTCGGCAGTTTATACATACTGCAAGTGCATATTAGGTGAAACCTTCAGACCCGCTTCATCACTTCTCTCGCCGCGACCACACCCGATATGGAAGCCTGGATCAACCCCCGCGTGACCCCCGCCCCGTCGCCTGCCGCGAAGAGGTTCTTCACTTCTGTTTCGAGGCCGGAAGTGAGTTTCAATTTCATGGAATAGAACTTCACCTCCACGCCGTAAAGGAGCGTATCGCCCGAGTTCACGCCGGGAGCGACATTGTCGAGCGCTTCGAGCATCTCGGTAATATTGTGGAGATGCCGGTACGGGAGAACAAAGCTCAAATCGCCGGGTGTCGCGTCTTCGAGCGTGGGCCTCACCGAGCCTTCGGTAATTCGTTCGGGCGTCGAGCGTCTTCCCATCTTAAGGTCGCCCAACCGCTGGACAATAACTCCTCCGCCGATAAGATTGGCGAGGCCGGCAATGTATTTGCCGTAGGAGATGGGGTCGTCGAAAGGCTTGGTGAAATCCGTGCTCACGAGCAGGGCGAAGTTCGTATTATCGGTCGTGTGGTTCTTGTAACTGTGTCCGTTCACGCTGTAGATGCCCTCGCTGTATTCCTTGACCACTTCGCCGTAGGGATTCATGCAGAAGGTGCGCACCCGGTCGCGGAACCGTCTCGAAGAATAGATGAACTTCCCTTCATACGCGATGTCGGTAATGTCCTTCATGATGTGGGCAGGAAGCTCGACGCGCACGCCGATGTCCACGGGGTTTTTGTGCAGCGAGAGCCCGAGCCGCTTCGCCTCCGTGGAAAGCCATGAAGAGCCCTCCCTGCCGACTGCGGCGATCACCTGTTGTGCGTTGTAGACGTTGCCATCGGCCGTGGTGACGCCCGCGACCATGCCGTTATTATTGTTAATCCGGCTGACCGGCGTATCGAAGATGACGTCGATCCTGCCGTTCAGATATTCGCGGATATTTTTGAGAACTTCTTTGCAAAGGTCCGTGCCGATGTGCCTGATGCGCGCGGGAATAAGTTCGAGGTTATACCCTGCCGCTTTCTTTCTGAGGCGCGAAAGCGCGGCATTGTCCTCGCCGTGCACCTCTCCTCCCGCACCGAACGATTGGTAGATCGAATCGACATAAGCAATGGACGACGAAAGGTCGGCGGCGGAGAGATAATCCTTCAGCCATCCGCCGAATTCAGGGGTGAGCGTAAGTTTGCCGTCGCTGTAGGCGCCCGCCCCGCCCCACCCGCAGAGGATGCTGCAGAGCCCGCACTGGACGCAGGGGACCTGGGATTCGATCATGGGGCAGCCGCGCTGGTCGATGTCGCTGCCCTTCTCGATCATGAGTATTTTAAGTCCGGATTTTTTGACGAGCTCCAGGGCCGCGAAGATCCCCGCGGGCCCGGAGCCGATGATGATAACGTCGTAAGAAGAGGGCATAAAAACATTATACCGCAGATCGCGGAGCGCGCTGAAAAAAATCATGAACCCTGATTCGATTTCCCGGCGTTCTCCGCGTCCGCAGTAAACATTGTTTTTTTCATTCTCTGGTTCGCAGGAAATTGACCAGGTTCCACCGTTCCTGGGGGGTGAGCTTGTCCCGGAAGACCGGCATGCGTCCGAAACCGAAGGTCATGGCCTTGAAGATGGCGGAGTCGCTCAGTCCCTTCACCATGTCGTGATCGAGACCCGGCGGGGGCGGAACGAGCTTCTTGCCGACCGGTCCGCGTTCAGCCGAGGTCTGGCCGTGGCATATGAGGCAGTTGATCTCGAAGAGCGCCTTCCCCGCTGCCACGGATGCGGGGGTCGGAGGCATGGGATTCTTCAGCTCCGATTCCTGCGAAACGATCTCCCTGCCGGTAACAGGCACAGCTCCGGCAGGCGGCGCCAGGACCGGCGCTTTATACGGTTTGTAGGATTGCTGGTCGTCCATCCAGATCGCGGCGATCAATATCGGCGCGACGATAAGAACAACCAGTTTTGCAATCTGTTTCATCGTTTTCTCCAAGCCGTCATCCCCGAGCGTTTCAATCGGAAATCAAGAGGCTCGACCCTGATCCACGATAAAGTCATTTCGGGACTACGAATTATTAATGTTTGATCGAGAGAGCGCCTGCTGCCTCCATGATCTTCGCAGCCCTTACCATCTGTTCCCTGGAGTCAACAGAAATGCTGATCCCGATCGAGCCCTCGCCGACTGCCGGATCATAGACACCTTCTTCCCATGGCGGCAGCTTCATCTCTACGAACATCCCGACCATGGCCCCGATGATAGCGAAGAGCATGGTGAGCTCGTACGTAATGATACCGGTCGGAAAATAGGCGATGATCGGTTTGTCGCCTGTTTGCACCGGATACATATAAGCCGTGCCTGCCGCCAGAAGAAAACCCGCGCAGGCGCCGAAGATTCCGCCTCCCAGGGACATCCAGCGAAACCAGGTGCGCTGACTTGTTTTCACGATCACACCGTCCGGATAAGGTGCTGAAGTAAGCGAGGTGATCTCTCGTTCAGAGAATCCTGCTTTGACCAGGTTGTCCACAGCCTTGACCGCAGTCTCAACGTCTTTGAATGTACCGAGAGTTTCCATAGATAATCCTCAATCATCAATCAACAATCGCCAATCATCAAATCGGTTCACTCCTCGGTTATCGAATGAACCTCTGCCCGGCCGAGTTTGACATGGGCATGGCGTATCCCGAGTTCCCGCACATCGGTCACCGCCACCATCGGGAAATATTTCGCAAACAGCGTATACATGAGTGCAAACCCGGCAAAGGCCCCCGCGGTGATGGAGAGTTCCACCCACGAGGGAGAGTACGTTCCCCAGACGAAGGGCATGTTCTTATGAGACAGGGCCGGCTCGATGATGAGGTAGCGCTCAATGAACATGCTTACGTTGACCAGGACGGTGATCACGAGCATCGCCTTGATGGAACGCCGGACCTTCTTGAAGCAGAGGGCCGTGACCGGAAGCACCGAGTTGCCGATAAGCATGAGAATGAGCAGCGGCGTGTACTTTCCCGCCATGAATCTCCAGACTTCCCATTCGATCGGCTCGTGGG
>OBLJ01000089.1_pt1 | contig 11131 bp, 9 predicted proteins | sample 2433971 | NCBI WGS metagenome assembly OBLJ01 (sample SAMEA2468440, study PRJEB22500) | soil metagenome | biome: Glassland; feature: Farmland; material: Clay | place: Australia | collected 2013-01-31 | depth 0.55 m
GCGACGGGGGGCCCTCGGCGCGTTCGGGACTCGGTGGAGGCACGGGCTCCGCGTTCATCCCTCCTATGTGGGGCCATGCCGTTCCGCCCATTAGAGGATGTCGCGTGCTTGCTGGCCCGCCGCCTTGAAGGCCCGGAGCGGAATACCGACTCCGTGCTCACCCTCATCCTCGCGGACGCGGAGCTGGAACCGGTCCCGCAGGCCATCGCAGGCCATCCGGCCGTCCGCACCTCGGCGAAGCGTCGCGGGCGTTCCCCCACCACGATGCTCCTCGACAGCAGCCTGCACCATCCCGCATTGAAGCGGTTCCCCGAGGGAGAGCGCCGCGGGCGGCCGGACATCGCCCACCTCTTCACCCTGCTGTGCCTGGACTCGGTCATCAACGGGCAGGGCCAGCTCCGGACGATCATTCACACCCGCAACGACGACGTGATCCGTCTCGCCGCGGAGACGCGGATTCCCAAGAACTACCCGCGGTTCGTCGGACTCATGGAGGACCTGTTCCAGAAGGGTGCGGTCCCCGAGGGCCAGCCCCTGATCACGCTGGAGCGCGGCGTGACCTTGGAGACGCTTCTGTCCGGATGCCCGTCGCCGCGGTGGGCGTTCGCGGAGACTGGAGAACGGGTGAACCTGTGGCCCGAACTGGCCGCGCTCGAGGGCGACCTGACCGCCGTGGTCGGCGGCTTCCCCCACGGTGACTTCCGCAGCCCCGTGGCCCGGCTCTGCGACCGCGTCGTCTCCATCCACGAGGAGCCGCTTCGCGCCTGGACTGTCACGAGCGAGATCCTCGTGGCGTATCGCCAACGTAGCGCACCGCCTACCGCGGACCCGACGTAGGTGCGGCCGCGGCCAAGGCGGTCGTCCAAGGCGTCAAGGCGACCACGGTCTTCGCGAAGATCTCCGGCGCGCTGGCGGACCTCGCGGACGTCGCGAAGGTCACGCAGTGGGTGAACCGTCTCAAGGGCATCGGCCTCGTCAACTCGCGGTTCCTCGTCGCCGGCGCGTTCACTGCCGCCTTCGGCGCGGCTGCGTAGGTTTGGCCAGAGATTCCTCGTTCCGCAGGATCAAGGACATGCGGTCACCAGCGATTGCGGTCCGGACGGACGATCCCGGGTGCGCATCCCTTTATCTCGTCACCTCCTGATTCGCGCTCCGTGCCGGAGACCTGGCGGCTGGGGACCGGCGAGGAGCGGGTCCGCTCCGCCATCGTCGGGTGTGGCGGCGCCGGCTGCAACACGTTGCGGCACGTGGCCGCGGCCGCGGGCGTCGAGCGCATCGCGATGAACGATGCGCCGCATCCGTCCATGGCCGGGATCCCCCGCCGCGTGATCGTCGACGCCGGACCGCTCAAGGCCGTCGCGTCCCTGGAGGAGAAGGCCATCCCCACCCTGGCGACGAACGAGGAGAAGGAGCTCTCGAACGCCCTCGTGGGCCGGGACTTCGTCGTGGCCCTCGGCGGCCTCGGCGGCGAGTTCGGCGGCTGGGGCCTCTCCGTCGTCGGCCGGGTCGCCCGGATTCTGGGCGATGTCTCCCTCGCCCTCGCCACGGTCCCGTTCACCGCGGAGGGCATGCTGCGCCGGCATCTCGCGGAGGCCCAGATGGCGACGCTCCAGCGCCGCGCGGACGGAGTGGTTGCCTTCGGGAACGACGCGCTCCTGCGGTCCTACCCCACGCTGCCGCTAGCTCGCGCCTTCGGCGCCATGGGCGCGATCATGGCGAGGCCCGCGGCGGCGCTGCCCACGATCCTCTCGCGGACGGACCTCGTGCCCCTCAAGCGGTTCCTAGCGCGCACGAAGGACTGGCGGTTCGGGATGGGCGCGGGCACCGAGAAGCACCGCTGCTTCCTCGCGGTCGAGGAGGCCTACGCGAGTCCCTGGTTTACGGGCCGGCACGAGGATGTGCGCCAGGCCGTCGTGCTCATCGCCCAGCCCCCGGGAGCCGCGTTCGAGGACGAGTTGCTCCGCGAGGTCCGCCTCCGTTCCCCGCAGGCCGACGTCGCCTGGGCCGTGCTCCCGGAGCCGGCCCCGGAGGACCGCGTCTCCGTCCAGGTCCTCGCGGGGCTGGACAGAGGCACCGCGACTCCCTCGTCCTGAGGTACGGATCGCGCCTTTCTGTGTCGCCCCCGTCGGGTGATGTCCCAAGCTTGGAGTAGGCTTGAGAACTCGGCCAAAGTGTCCTGTGGCGGGGGTTAGCAACAACTCCCAAACCCTTACTCGTCCAGACCTGGTCTGGATTCGGCAGCAGCCGATATCGCATTCTACCATTTGTGCGGCGACCGGGATTGGGAATTGCTCGCTTTCGCGAATTGGGGGTCCAGTGATGCGATGTCGGTGCGACGCGATTCCCTGCACTGTCGCGTGATGGGCCCATCGTGAGTTGCGACGGATGCGACTCTGTCAATTTCCACGGGCCGGTCTTCTCAGGTGGCGTTCAGTTACTCCATGGCGGAGGGCCGTGGCGGGCAAACGGGTTCTGTCCCGAACCTGCATTAGGCTTGGACATGGGATCGGAGAATGCCAAGGCGCGCTCGGCCGTTCCATCACGCGGCGGCCACAGGGGCGGTCCACCAATGTCCGGCGCCGTACGTGAGCAGGACCACCGCGCTGCCCAGGAGCACGGGCACGTAGGTGTACAGCAAGATGTTGTCGCTGAATACGTACATCCTGAACGCCGAAATTCCCACCTCGAGAACCCCGCTCCCCGCAACGAGGAGTATCACGCTTACCGCCGGCGTCCTGCGATTGGCTCGTCCAGGTCCACCACGAAGGATGACACCTACGAAAGCAAGCACGGCCCCGATTGAAATGAGCGGGACAGGGAACCGGGGGTCAGGCCACGACGGGGAGCATGTAACCGGCGAGCCTGAGCAGATCAAGCTCGGCGAGGTCCAAAGCCAATCGATGGCCATGGAACCGCCAAACGCGACGAGCACGACCCCTAATATTGTCAGCGCGATGGGCCATTTTCGGTCGACAACGGGAAGTGGCACAGGAATCACCTATCGGCCAATGCCAACTTATCTCCTCCAGGTTCTGGGCTCATAGGGCACAAGAAACCGGCCGCTGCGAACCAATGATCCGCAAAACCGATTTCTGGAGCTTGCATTGAGGATCGGTATCGAGGTGGCCGGCGTATCCTCTGCCATGCGCTGTCCGTCCTCGGCCATCGTGGTGACATGTCGTCTTTCATCTCGTCATTGGTCATCCCATCACCAAGCCGTCCGAGAACGAGCATGTGACCAACTCCTCGGGAAACAAGACGCTGAAGTGTTCGCGCCCGGGAACCTCAACCAGGGGTCGTCCCCCATGTGACCGTCCAGCCTCCCGAGTTGGAGATCGGTCCATTCGTCAGGTAGCTCGGATTCGAGTAATCGGACGGTTGATGCGAATCGTCGCCGATTGTTCGCAAGAGACCCAATGCAAAGTCAGCGGAGAGGGGCGTCGTTCCAAAGGAGTTGTTCGGAATCGTGAAGGAGCCGTAGTTTGGAAGCACACAGAGGTAGCCTTGTTGCACTCCGCAGTCGCTGCCGCTGGCGACCGCCGTGGGAGCTTCCACGACCCACTCGGAGGATTCGGTGTCCGAGGCGTAGTTGGCGATGCAGTTGCCCGGACAGCCTCCTTGGAGGGTCCAAGTGTCACCAGGGCCATAGTCCTGCATGTAGAACGAGACGCCGCCACTCGTAGAGTACGAAACCTGAACATACACCCTGTCGCCCAACGCGATGTTGACCGTGTTGAACAGGCCATTCCAGATGTAGGCCGGCTGGCAGTTCGTCGTTGTGCACTCTTCGGTGAACGGATGAACCGCAACGCTTCCGCCGCTCGTGACAGTCATCAAGAAACCCGCCTGCCAGAGGTTGGTCCCGCATGGCGGTGGAAGACCGGGGGAACATCCGCCCAGACCTGCCCAGACGCTCACCTTGTCAATCCCAGAATTGGGAGCCTGCACATACGAAGCCGAGGTCGGCAGGATGAAGGTCGCGTAGGCGCTCCATGAAGTCGTGCCCGGAGGAGCACTCGCGATATCGGCGACGTAACCTCCCCAATTCCGAGGACCGTCATACTGCAGGACCATGGCAATCGCCCCGCTGTTGCCTGCAGGATAGAACGTCGTAGACTGGCTCGCTTGGTTTGCAAAGGATCCTGCATCGGAGGCCCATTGGCGGAACGTGAAGGCGGTCGCTATGTAAGAGTAGCTGATGGAGTAGGACTGACCGCATCCCCAAGAGATTGAGGTCGACATGCCGTCCGCGTACGAAGTCCCCGCAAACACGATCGTGCCAGCAGTACCCCACACATGGAATAGAATCGTGGCAACGCGTGACCGGCAGACTGCACGTGCCGGGGTCGCGATTGTCGGGAGGAGCACCAGAGCTGACACGAGCAGGAGGCTCAGGACGCCAGCCCTCGTGAACTTCGACGGAAGTTGTCCACGAGAAACGGTCGGATTACAAGTGCGGCGCTGAATTCCCTCCATCATCTCCCTCCGCGTCAAGTATCCACTGCCCTCGAATGAATATTGCGGGGGCTTTCATCTCCATCGGCGAGATGGATAGGTCATTGCTCGTCGGCGGGACCGAACCCCACGTCGAAGAGTTCAAATACATCCGGCTTCTACGGGCGTGCTACATCCTCGCACGGCGTGTGTCCCATGTCCGACCTCGGAAAGGAAATCCGTCTGCGCCGGCTCTTCGCCGGCGGCAAGGCCCTGATCATCGCGATGGACCACGGGGTCTCCAACGGATCCGTCGCCGGGCTCGAGGACATCGGGAAGGCGGTGGGCGCCGTCGCCAAGGGCGGGGCGACGGGCGTCGTGCTCCACAAGGGTGTGGTCCGGTTCGCGCAGAAGTACTTCGACGAGCGCCTTTCCCTCATCCTCCATCTCAGCGCGTCCACGAGCCTGAGCACGCGCACGAACCGCAAGGTGCTCGTGACCCAGGTGGACGAGGCGATCTCCTACGGCGCGGACGCCATCTCCATCCACGTGAACGTCGGCGGGGAGGAGGACCCGCTCATGCTCCAGGACTTCGGCGCGGTCGCGACGGCGTGCGACCGGTTCGGAATGCCCCTCCTGGCCATGATGTACCCGCGCGGGGAGAACGTGAAGAACCCCTACGACGTGGAGGCCGTGAAGCATGTGGCCCGCGTCGGCGCGGAGCTCGGAGCCGACGTGGTCAAGACCCTGTACACGGGCTCGCCGGAGACGTTCCGGGAGGTCGTCCGCGGCTGCCCCGTGCCCGTCGTCGTGGCGGGCGGCCCCAAGCTGGACTCCGAGCAGGCGGCCCTCGAGATGGTCGCGGGCTCCCTGGCCGGAGGCGCCGCGGGCGTCTCCATGGGCCGGAACGTGTTCCAGGCGAAGGATCCGACCGGGATGACGCGGGCCATCGCCCGCATCCTGTTCGACGGAGCATCGGCCACGGAGGCTTATCGCGGGTGAGGCCCCCATGGACCGCCTGGTGTGGGTGGGGGCCTTCCCCTCCGAGGATAGAGCGGACGTTCGGTCCATCGTGACGGCAGCCCTCGAAGCGGGCTTCGACCAGATTGTCCTCGACCGCCCTGCGGACGCGTTGCAGCGGCTCGGACGCTTCTCGCCCATCTTCCTGCGCGACGGCCGCTTCGAGTTCGACGGGCAGGAGGTCGGCCGTCTCCTGACGATCCAGCGTCCCGAGGACGAACGTGCGGTCCGCGCCCTTCGCGGCACCGCGAAGCACGTCGTCGTGCGGGCCACGGACTGGAAGATCATCCCGCTGGAGAACCTGATCGCCGCGTTCCAGGGGAGCGGCACGCGCCTTCTAGCGGAAGTCCGCGGTCCGGAGGAGGCGCGGCTCTTCTTCGAGACCATGGAGGTCGGCGTGGACGGGATCCTCCTGCGGCCCTCCTCGCCGCGGGACGTCGCCGCGGTGCGGACCCTGGTGGAGCCTCGCGGCGCACCCGTCCCTCTGGTCTCTGGGCGGATCACGGCTCTGCGTTCCGTCGGCCTCGGGGACCGCGTCTGCGTGGACACGTGCTCCCTGCTGCGGGACGGCGAGGGGATGCTCGTGGGGAACGCGTCCTCGGGCCTGTTCCTCGTCCACGCGGAGACCATCGAGTCGGGATATGTGGCCGCGCGTCCCTTCCGCGTGAACGCGGGTCCCGTCCATGCGTACATCCTGCTCCCGGACGGGAGGACGAAGTACCTGAGCGAGCTCCGCGCGGGCGACGAGGTGCTCGTGGCGGATGCCCAGGGCCACACGCGGTCCGCCATCGTGGGCCGCGTGAAGATCGAGCGCCGACCGCTCCTCCTCGTCGAGGCGGAAGCCTCCGGAATGCGGCACACGACCCTGGTCCAGAACGCAGAGACCATCCGCTTCGTCACGCCGAAGGGCGAGGCGGTCTCCGTCAGCGCGCTCCACGAGGGCGACGAAGTCCTCCTCCATCTCGAAGAGGGCGGGCGCCACTTCGGCATGCGGATCCACGAGACGATCACGGAGCGGTGAGGGGATGCAGGTGGCGGCGGTCATTGCGGCGGGAACGGCGGCCGAGGCGGAGCAGCAGGCCCGCGTGGTCCTCCGCCGGGGAGCGGACCTCGTGGAGCTCCGCCTCGACGCGCTGCGCCGCCCGACGGCCCAGGATCTGAGGAAGCTGGCCTCCGCACTCGGGCCGCACGCGATCGCGACCCTGCGGTCGTCCTCCCAGGGCGGCCTCCATCCTGTCGCCGGTGGTGCGCGCCACGCGCTGCTGCGCGAAGCGTGCCACCTGCCCTTCCGCTACGTGGACGTCGAGCTCACGACGGACGCCGGTCACCTCGAGGAGTACGCGAAGACCGCGAAGAGCCGCGCGAAGGACCTCCTGGTCTCCCACCACTTCGATCGCCCCGCAGAGACGGACGAGGTCGCCGAGATCCTCGACGCCTGCCTGAGCGCGGGGACCGTCGGCAAGGTGGCCGTCCCCGCGGTCTCCGTAGAGGCCGCGGCGGATCTGGTCGATCTTGCGCGGGAGCGGACGTCTCGTCGCTTCGTGCTGCTCGGGATGGGGGACCCCGGCATGCTCACCCGGGTCCTGGCCGCGGACGCGGGCCAGGAGTTCCAGTACGCCGTGGGCAACCGGTCCACGGCGCCCGGTCAGCTCGCCCTGGCGACCGCGCTGCGCCTCCGGGCCAAGGACGCGTTCGTCCTCGGATTGCTGGGCCACCCCCTCGGGCATTCCCTTTCGCCGCAGATCCACGAGGCCGCGCTCCAGGCCCTCCGCCTGCCCGGGGCCTACCTGCCCTTCGACGTACCGCGCGGGTCGCTGGAGCCCTTCCTCGAATCGGCGGAACGCCTCCGCGTGCGGGGCCTCAATGTCACGATTCCCTACAAGGAGGCCGTCGCGGAACTCATGGACGAGCTCGACGGCGACGCGGAGGCCCTCGAGGCCGTGAACACGGTCGTGGCCAAGGAGGGCTGGACCAAGGGTCACAACACGGATGTCTTCGGCTTCCGCATGTCCCTGCGGTCCCTCGGCCTGCGGCTCGGGGACCGCACCGCGCTGGTCCTCGGTGCGGGCGGCGCGGCGAAGGCCGTGGTCCATGTGCTTCTCCGAGAAGGAGCGAAAGTCCACGTCGCGAACCGCACCCCTGACCGCGCGGAGACCCTGGCGGATGCCTTCGACGACGGGGTCTCCGTCCTTGGCCTCGAGGACGTCCCGCGAAAGGGACCCTGGGATCTCCTGGTGAACGCCACCTCCGTGGGGACCCGCGGTACGGAGCCGGCCTTGCCCATCCCGGAAACCTCGCTGGACCGCGTGCGGTTCGTCTACGATCTCGTGTACAACCCCCCGGAGACCCCCCTCCTGGAAGCCGCGAGGCGCCGGGGCATCCGACGGACCAACGGCCTCGACATGCTCCTCCAGCAGGCCGCGGCCTCCTTCGAGCTCTGGACCGGAAAGGCCGCGCCCTTGCCGGCGATGAAGTCCGCAGTCCAGGAGGCGCTCCGATGAAGGCCCAGGCCACTTGCTTCGGCGCGGGGACCATCGTGAACGCAATCGCCACGCACCGGGGCGCCGCGTTCGGGCTCGCCCTCCGGGCCACCGCGGTCGCCGAGTCCGTGCCCAAGGCGGAAGGCCTCCGGGTCCAGGTCACGGGCGGCGTCGACCCCACCCTGGCCGTGGGCTGCGCGAAGCGCGTCCTGCGGCGGAGCCGGCGCCGGGCGAGCCTCGCGGTCCGCGTGGACTCCGAGATTCCCGTGTCCCGGGGCCTGAAGAGCAGCTCGGCCGTGGCCAACGCCGTGGTCCTCGCCTCGGCGAGGGCCCTCGGACTGGAGCTGGAGCCGCTCCAGATCATCGATCTCGGGATCGAGGCGGCCCTGGAGGCCAAGGTGACCCTCACGGGCGCCTTCGACGATGCCTGCGCCTCCTTCTTCGGCGGCGTGGTCGTCACGGACAACCGCGCGCGGAAGATCGTCAAGGTGGACCGCTTCCCGCCGGGCCTCATGGCCGTGATCCAGATCCCCAAGCGGGTGATCACGAAGCCCAGCCTGGCCGCGAAGGACTTCGCTCCCATCCGGCACGAGGTCGACGCGGCCTACGGGCTCGCGCTCGCGGGAGACTACTTCCACGCCCTCGAACTGAACAGCGCGGCGTACGCGCCGCTCCTGGAGGTTGACGAGGCCCCGGCGAGGCGCGCGCGGGCCGCCGGGGCCATGGCCGCGGGGATCACGGGAGCGGGACCCGCCATCCTCGCCCTCGTGAAGCCGGCCCACGTGGGGGCCGTCGCCGAGGCGCTCCGGGACGGGGACTCCGAGATCCGCATCGCGAGCCTGAACACGGTCGAGTCTCGGGAGGTCGTTCCGTGAGATTCCGTTCGCGCGCCGCCACCGTGCGCGGGACGGTCCGCGCGCCTCCGTCGAAGAGCTACACGCACCGCGCGTTCCTCCTGGCGGCCCTGTCCGAGGGTTCGTGCCTCGTGTCGAACCCTCTCCTGTCCGAGGACACGGAGGCCACCCTGGCGGGGATCGAAGCCTTCGGCGCGGAGGTCCGGCGGAAGGGAGACGCCGTGCGGATTTCGTCGCCCGGCCTCAGCCCTCCTCCGAACGAGATCGACGCGAGGAACTCGGGCACGACCCTGCGCCTGCTGACGGGGACCGCGGCCCTCGTGCGGGGCACCACGGTCCTCACGGGGGACGACAGCCTGAAGAAGCGTCCTATGGGGCCCCTGCTGGAGGCCCTCCGTGGGCTCGGGGCGGACGCTCGGGCGCGTGGTGGCGATGGGCGGCCTCCCGTGGAGGTCACGGGCCCGCTTCGGGGCGGCACGGTCTCCCTCCCGGGCTCCGTGAGCTCCCAGTTCCTCTCCAGCCTCCTCCTCGCCTGCCCGCTCGCCTCCGGGGAGACGAGGGTCCATGTCCTCCCGCCCATCGTGTCCGGGCCCTACGTGGACATCACGAGACACCTGGTCCGAGCCTTCGGCGCCGTCGTCGAGTCCCACGGGAACGACTTCCGGATCCCGGGCGGCCAGCGCTACCGGACCACGGACCTCGCCGTGCCGGGGGACTTCTCCTCCGCCGCCTTCCCTCTGGTCGCGGCGGCAATCACCCGAGGCGACGTGACCGTGGAGGGCCTCGACCTCGCGGCCCCCCAGGGAGACCGCCGAATCGCCGACCTCCTCGGCGCCTTCGGCGCGTCCGTGGCGCAGCGTCCCGGCGCCCTCCGCGTGCGCGGGGAGTCCCTCCGGGCGCAGACCGTCGACGTGGGCGCGACGCCCGATCTCTTCCCCGTCCTCGCCGTCCTCGCGAGCCGGGCGAGGGGCCAATCCCGCTTCGTGAACGGCGCGCAGCTGCGCCTCAAGGAGAGCGACCGGATCGAGACCACGGTGGCCCTGTTGCGGGCCATGGGCGCGGAGGCCGTGGGCACGCCGGACGGGTGCGTCGTCCGCGGCCCCGCAGAGCTGCACGGGGCCCGCGTCGACTCCCGCGGCGACCACCGCATCCTCATGGCGGCCGCGGTCGCGGGACTGGTCGCGAGCGATCCCGTGGAGATCACGGATCCGTGGTGCTTCCGCGTGTCCTATCCGTCCTTCCTCGACGACCTCCGCGCCCTCGGCGCGGAGATGGAGGTGGTCCCCTGAACAGCTTCGGCACCCGCTACCGCACTCTGGTCTTCGGAACGAGCCACGGCCCCTTCGTGGGCTGCACGGTGGAGGGGCTGAAAGCGGGCACGCCTGTCGATGTCGCGCAGGTGCAGGCCCAGCTGGACCGCCGCCGCCCCGGGCAGAGCCTCGTGACGAGCCAGCGGAAGGAGGAGGACCGCGTGGAATTCGCCGAGGGACTCCGGGAGGGCGTGACGGGTGGCGAGCCGCTCGTCGCGATCATCCGGAACCAGGACGTGCTGTCGAAATCGTACGCGGACGTCGCTCGGGTGCCGCGCCCGGGGCACGGAGACTTCACGGCGCGGATGAAGTACGGCGGCAAGAGCGACCTGCGCGGTGGAGGACAACTCAGCGGCCGCATGACCGCGCCCCTCGTGGTCTCGGGGGCCGTGGCCCGCCAGGTCCTCGCCCCGCCCGGCGTGCGATTCTACGCACACGCCGCGCAGATTGCCGACGTCGTCGCGAGGCCCGTGACGCCGGAGGAGATGCAGGCCAACGTGGAGCGCACGCCCGTCCGCTGCGCGGATTTGGAGGCCGCGGACCGCATGGTCGCCGCGGTCGAGGCCGCCCGGTCGGACCGGGACCGCGTGGGAGGGAGCATCGAAGGAACCGTGACGGGGCTCCCGGTCGGCGTCGGCGAGCCCTTCTTCGACTCCGTCGAGGCGAGCCTGGCCCATCTCTTCTTCTCCATCCACGCGGTGAAGGGCGTCGACTTCGGCGCGGGTTTCCGCGCCTCCTCCATGCGGGGGAGCCAGCACAACGACCCGTTCATCGTCCGTGAGGGCAAGGTGGCCACGGCGACCAACCACGCGGGCGGTATTCTCGGAGGCCTCTCGACGGGCATGCCCGTGACCTTCCGCGTGGTCGTCAAGCCGACCGCATCCATCGCGAGGCCGCAGCGGTCCGTGGACCTGGAGACCCTGGAGGAGACGGAGATCGCGGTCACGGGACGGCACGACCCCTGCATCGTCCCTCGCGCCGTGCCCGTGGTGGAGAACGCGGCGGCCATGGCCGTTCTGGACCTCATGTACCA
>OBLJ01000100.1_pt1 | contig 10711 bp, 10 predicted proteins | sample 2433971 | NCBI WGS metagenome assembly OBLJ01 (sample SAMEA2468440, study PRJEB22500) | soil metagenome | biome: Glassland; feature: Farmland; material: Clay | place: Australia | collected 2013-01-31 | depth 0.55 m
GCATATGCCCGATAACAACACCCATGTGCTGCACGCCCGGCGCCGACCCTCTCGATCCCCGCAGCCGGTCGTCCAGCACCTGTTCGCCAAAAATATATAATACTTGCCCGGAAGGAACGAGTGACACAACATTTTATTGCCAAACCGTTGCGGATGAGTGGCTTTTGAACATCGCCAACTTCGCAACCTATCTCTCGGGCCCGAACACGAGCGTGGAGAGACTCGAAATTCGCTTCTACCCTGAGAAATAAAAAGACGCTATCATAAAAGGGAGGCGCGCAAGCGCCTCCCGGCTATTTAAGCTGCTTTGCTGGCTCGTTTACGTGCGTTCTTTCGACTGCTACATGAACTCCATCCATGCCGACGCCGGGTTTCTGTCAAACAGTCCTGATTTGTGACTGCTTCCAAAGGGAATAAGCCCTGTATTTCCAATCGCTTTTTAATTTGAAAATTCAAGACAGTCTGCTATAATGCCGCTGTCATGATCCATGAAATAAAACTCAACGGCAAGGCCAACGAAAAGCTGGATTATTACGTGACCATCACCGGCGCGGACCTGAGCGGCAGATATTTCTACGAATGCCTTCCCGAAGGCGACCGTTTCTTTTCAGGCGGCAATGAATTCGTGATCCAGCACGACGGCGTGCGCTATATGGGCACCGGCGGAAGCCTCTGCGAATACATGTTCGGCGTGGATCTTCCCCTGAAAGACCTCCTGAGAAAGGATGTTTCCAACCGTCTTGTCATGTACGGCGCCTTCTATGACAAGACCGACAGCATAACCTTCACGAACAATACCATGGGTAAGGAGTCCTTCGACCACGTGTTTCTCTCGGGGAACGCCGTTTCCAATTATTATTTCTTCGTCCACGCCGCTCAAAAATCGGAAATCAGGGACCTGCAGCGGGAGATTCTGAAGACCATCGGCAAACAGGTCAAACGAAGCGATACCGTCGGAGCCGTCGACGACAGCAGTCTCTGCCGCGAAATCTTCGACACTATGGGGGATCCGAAAGCGCTCGTTTTCCTTTTTCGGCTGGTGAACAGGCACAACCGGGAATATTTCCAGACCTTCAACAAGCTCTACGCCGAGCAGAAAGCCCTCTCGGCCGAAGGCAATGCCGTCATGGAGGCCCTGGCGAAAAGATACAATATCATTCCCTACCAGCAAGAGCGTATCAAGATAGACGGGATGTATAAACTGCCGGAGAACAAGAAGATCGTCGACGAATATAAGGATATTTTGATTGCCGTCTCGGACAAGGGCGAGGTCAACCCGTCTGAGCTCGCCAAACTGTCGCGGCTGAGAACGCTCAGCCTGCGACTCAACATCCCCCATACCCTCTTCGATACCCTTGATGAACTGCTCCTCAAGGACATGAACATCGTAGAGGTTGAGGAGCCGGATTACATCAGGGACACCCGCGCGATCTTCGAGGGCCTTTTTTTCAGGGCGGACAAGATCAGAGGACATGTCTCGTCGGAGGACCTCATAAAGCTTCTCAAGGCCAAGCAGAAATCCACCAACCACCGCGATCCGGCCTTCGAGAGCCTGCTCCTCGACACGGTGCGGGCTTGTGACGAGCACGCCCGGGACACGAACGATATGACCGTCCTTGAAGCAATGAGCCACATCCTCACCTATTTCGACCGGTACGACAGCGTTTCAACCACGATCAACAATCTTGCGTTCATGGAGAACTCAATCCTGAGTGAAGACCAAATCAGAAGTCTTTCCGGCAACAAGGAGATCTTCAACCAGATACACCAGGAGCTGTTCCGCGAGATATTCATGGACAACCTCCGGGACAACCAATATCTCACGCGCTACGGCCGCAAGAAGGTCGACACCCTTCACCGGGGCCTCCTGCAAATCAAAAAAGGCGATATGACATACCGGGAACTGTCCGCCCTGCTCATGACGATCAACGAGGACGAAAGGCTCTATACGGCCATCCACCGCTACGTCAAGGACCGATTCAAGAGCATTTATGCCGAGCTGAATTCGGAAAAGGACCAGGAGATATTCATCCAGGACCTCAACCGCGAGATGCAATCCAGGGGAATCGTCAATAAACCGATACCGCACGGCGTTTTCGAAGAGATCATCCTCGACATCCGCAAAGAGTCCTTCTACCTCAACAACCTCCTCCCGCACATTATCGTTTCCCGTGACAACAAGGTGCGCGAGGATTTCCTCCTGAACAGCGGTCTTGACCGGTTTTATGTTGAGGAACTCGAACGGGATTACTTCGACATGAACAGGATCGAGATGAACATCCTTGAGGAGATCAGGAAATAGCCATGTTCCGCATGCGCATACTGGACCGGTATATTTTCCGCGAGATACTCACGCCGTTTTTCCTCAGTATTGCCGCGCTCACCCTCGTGCTGTTTTTGCAGAAAATGTTCAGGCTTGCCGAGCTCGTTGTCTCCAAGGGGGTAACCGTGTCGTCGACGGCCAAACTTTTTGCATACATCATGCCGAGCTTTCTGGTCCTTACCATCCCCATGTCGTTTCTCGTCGGTACGCTGACGGCTTTTACCCAGCTCTGTTCGGACTCCGAAGTGACCGCCATGAAGGCTTCCCGCATCAGCCTCTACAATATGATCCGTCCGGTCATGTTGTTCGCCGTTCTTGCATTCATGGTGACGGCGTTCACGTCCCTGATTGTCGTCCCCGCCGCCAACCATGCACTCAAGGTACATCTGTTCAATATGGTCAAATCGCGCGCCATGGTCGGCATTGAACCCGGTGTGTTCAGCAGCACGTTCGACGGCATGGTGATTTACGTGGACAAAATGGAATCGCTCGACAATATGAAGGGCATTTTCATTTCCGACGAACGGTCTGCGAAAGAGCCCTACGCCATTGTCGCACGGCGCGGCAGGCTCATCGCCAATCCCGCGTCGCTCAATGTCACCCTCGCGATGAATCAGGGGGCGGTCCTTGCCCTTCCCCGGGATGAACAATCGTATTCGACCATGGACTTTGATTCCGGCAACCTCTACCTCGACATCAGCCACGCCCTGGTTCAACGAGGACCTTCTGACACCGACTTCAATGAGATCGGCAGCCGCGAGTTGTTCCAGGAACTGAAGCGCGCGAGGGCCGAGGGGAAACCCACAATAGATATCGAGAGCGAACTTCACAAGCGCTTTTCAATTCCCTTTGCCTGCATTCTCTTCGGGCTGATCGGCGCGCCGCTCGGCATTCGACGGAGCCGCTCGGGAAAGTCTGCAGGGGTTAGTGTGGCGCTGCTCGTTTTCCTGATCTACTACATGGTTCTTGCGGCGGGAACAAATCTTTCCGACACGGGGAAACTTTCGCCAGCCATTGCGTACTGGCTTCCGAATGTCCTGATGACCGTTGCGGCGGGAATGCTTGTCTACAAGAAGGGACATGAGGTCGATTTCAATATTCTCCGCCGCGCGCAAAAACTGTATTACCGGCTGAGAACAAGGAACCGGGTGTAATCAGGGAACGGCCGTGACGATACTCAGCAGACATATCTTCAAAGAATTTATTCGCATCTTTCTTACAGTGCTGATCGGCATCCTTGTCGTCTATCTCTGCATAGATTTTCTTCAGAAGGCGGACCGATTCATCAAGTACAAGGCAACCATCGCCCAGGTCGCAGCCTATCTTCTCTACAACCTGCCCAGTATGGCCGCCTCATCACTGCCAATCGCCGCCCTCATGGCCGCGCTTCTGTCGCTCGGGAACCTGTCCCGTTATAATGAAATCATCGCCATGCGCGCGGGCGGCGTAAGTCTGGCCAAAATCATTGCCCCCGTCCTGGGCGCCGGTCTTTTAATATCGGCTGTCGGGTTTTTCAACAATGAATACATCATGCCGGTCTATACGGCGCGCGCCAATTTGATCAAGAATGTCGAAATTGAAAAGAAACAGCAGCGGGTCGTGTTCCAGCAGCGCAAGCTATGGCTTCGGGGACCCGATAACAGCATTGCCAATATCGACCTTATTTCTCCGGACCGCAATGAAATGATCGGCGTCAACATCTTTAAACTGACTCCTGACTTCACAGTGCGGGAGCGAATCAAGGCGGACAGCCTCCTGTGGGAAAACGGAGCGTGGAGACTCAAACATGCGCAGAAATACATAATCAGCGGTGACACGGTGCGCGCTGTTTCCGCGGAGGGAGAGGTATTCAATATCGTCGACAGCCCCGATGATCTCGGCATGATTGTAAAAAGCTCGGAAGAAATGAATTTTTCGGAACTGTGGGATTACGTGAAGAGGCTGAAGATGAGCGGCTACGAAGCGACGCGGTACGAAGTGGACCTCTACAGCAAGTTGTCATTCCCTCTTTCGAGCCTGCTCATGGTCATGATCGCGACGCCGCTTTCGCTTCAAAAGGTCCGGAGCGGCGGGCTCGGCAAGGGAATCGCGCTCGCCGTGCTTATTGCATTCGCCTACTGGGGGCTTGTGAGTGTCGGCACCGCGCTCGGCCGCTCGGGCGCGCTGTCGCCTCTGGAAGCGGCATGGATCGCGAACATCCTTTTTTCCTCAGCTTCGCTCTATATCCTGTTCAGGATGCAGAGGACCACCTAGAAACCCTCAGAACCGACATGAATAAGATATTTTTTTTCACAACGTATTCTCGATACGCTGCTTTAATCTCATGCTGAAAAAAACGACGAAAATTCTGCTCGGTGTAGCGCTGCTTCCCTTCTGCGCGGGCTTTACTTGGCAGTTCGGCGCGTCCGTTTTCAGCATAGCCTACAAACCGGACCTGCCCTACTATTTCCTCGCCGGCGGGCTGACCTATCTTTGCATGCACATCCTTTTCAAAAAACCGATTCTCACATACGTTTTCGGCCATGAGCTTACCCACGCATTCTTCGCCGTGCTTTTCGGGGGCTCGGTGAAGTCCTTTCAGGCCAGCGAGCGGGGAGGCAGGGTGACCATAACGAAATCCAACGTCATCATCACGCTCGCGCCCTACTTTTTTCCGCTGTACACGTTCGCTGCGCTTATCTTTTACGTGCTCGCGACCGCGGCTGATGCCCGCTGGGCCACCGGATGGACAATCTTTGTTGCAGGCGCTACTTTTTCATTTCATGTCATATTGACGTTTTTCTTTTTGCAAACCGACCAGAGCGACATCAAGGAGCATGGGGCCGTTTTTTCCTATCCGCTCATTTATCTTTTCAACATTGTGTTCGCGGCCCTCCTCATTCATGTGCTTCTCGCGAAAAACACGGGTTTCCTCGACTTCCTCAAGGGTGGTATAATAAAAAGTGTTCACATGACATCACGGATTATCGTCAAACTCTACGGGGTCGCCCGGGGCTCGGTCTGAAGCGACAATATCAGGATTCACCACGGAGACACGGAAGCAAGGTTTAAAAACTAAAATTTTTCCCTGAGTCCTCGGGGAGCAGAAAACTCATTACAAATCTGTCAAGTTTTCTCTTGACGCATTGAATCATCCCTTTGTACATGAAGGTTCGTAGAGAAACAGGGGCATGGAGTAAATCAATAAATTTCTGATGTCTTTTCTCCGTGTCTCAGTGGTAGATTCCAGGCATGAACGCGAGAGGCGGTTATTGTATGATTATTGTCGGACTTACCGGCGGCATTGCAAGCGGTAAAAGCCTTGTAGCGAAAGCACTCAAGGACCTTGGCGCGCATATTATCGACGCTGACAAGATCGTTCATGAGCTTCTGGAACCGGGTCAGCAAGCGTGGGAAGAGGTTCTTGCCTACTTCGGCAGCAGTATCGGGCTCCCCGACAGGACCATTGATCGCAGAAAGCTGGGAGAGATAGTTTTCAACGATCCCGGGAAAAGAGCGTGGCTTAATCATTGTCTTCATCCGAAAGTATTCGAGGTCTTCACGACACAGGTCAGGCATCTGAGCGCCAGACAGCCGGACGCCATCGTGGTGTTCGACGCAGCTTTGCTCATCGAAACAGGCTACCATAAAAAGATGGACAAGGTCATTGTAGTCTACGCAGAAGAAGAACATCAGTTGAAACGTCTCATGGAACGGGACTGCTTTACCTACGAGCAGGCCATGGCACGAATCCGGAGCCAGATGCCGCTTGGCGAAAAGAGGCTGCACGCAGACTACGTTATAAAAAATACGGGGACCCGGCAGGATGCGGAACGACAAACCCGCGAGATATTCGAACTCCTGAAGAAAAATACGAAAGAACATATATGAAACCGGCTTCCAAAATCACACCGATGACCGGCGCCCATTGCCGGGCATGCGATGCTATCGTCGTCGTATCCGAACCGTGGTTGACGCTCGGCGAACGGGTTGAGTTCAGTACGTACATCACTCTGAAGCAGGCCCATGTCTGCACCGTGTTGAGCGCCGGGAAACCGGAGGTTGCCGGATTCGTAATCTTCACCGCTGATCCGGTATTTGCCCGCGGGGGGTATCTCCGGGCCATCGGCGTGGCGCCGGCCATGCGCAGGCACGGCATCGGCAGGAAGCTCCTTGCTTTTGCGGAAAGCATGATTGCGCGCCGCTGCGACAGTATTTTTCTCTGTGTTTCGTCATTCAATCGCCCCGCGCAGGCCTTTTACCGAAAACTCGGCTACCAGAGAGCGGGGAAACTGCCCGGTTTGCTCATGCCGGAAGAATCGGAATACATTTACTGGAAACGCTTGCGGCCGCTGCCCGCTAGAGCAAGGAGAGCGTAAATCATGTTGGCAAAGGATATCAAAAAAATAGACCTGTTCAAAAACCTCTCCGATACGGAGCTCAGGGAGTTAGAGCCCTATCTCGTGACAGCGACCTACAAAAAGAAAGAGGACATCTTTTTCGAGGGTAGCCAGCCGGAGTGGTTCTACATCGTGTCCAAGGGCAAGGTGAAGATCACGAAAATATCTCACGAAGGCAAGGAAATCATCCTCGAAATCATCTCCCCCTTCGATATTTTCGGCGGCGTAGCGGTAATCAGGGGGTTCCCCTACCCGGCGAACGCGGCGGCCATGGAGGATTCTGAAGTGATCAGGATTTCGCGGAAGAACCTGATGCGCCTCGTCGACCGGTTCCCGAATCTCATGTACTGCATCGCGCTCCAGCTCGGGGACCGCATGAAGAGCTCCTACGACTCGCTTAAGAATATCGCCCTCGAGCGCGTGGAGGCCAGGATAGCGGCCCTGCTGCTCAAGCTGTCGAAGAAAGTCGGCGTGGAGACCGACAAGGGGACCCTGATAGACATGCGCCTCACCAAGCAGGATGTGGCCGACATGGTGGGAACCACGGTCGAGACCTCGATCAGGACCTTCAGCAAGTTCAAGAAAGAGGGCCTGGTGACGGTCACGGACGGCAAGGTCGTCATCCGGGACCATGAGGCGCTGGAGGCGCTTTCGTCGTGATAGAAACAGCGGGAAGCAGAGAGCATCCCCGCTCTCGGCGCAGTCAATGCGGCCGCTCTACTTTGGCAAGCAGTGTCATCAGCATATTGTAGAAGAAGAGAAATATGGCAAGTGCCTGGGCCGCGCCGAAGCCCACGGTAAGCGTCCGGTACAGGCCGCCGGGGCTGTAGGTATTCACGGTATAGAACAACAGCATGCCGATAAGGGAGACGTTCGCGAGATAAAACTGCGTTTCCCCAATCTTGTTGCTGTACAAGGGCCTTCCCATGAAGCGGGGCAGGATGTGGTAGCCCACCCCGTAGATCATCATCGAAACCCAGCCCAGCATGTTCAAATGGGAATGAACGAATTTCAGCGCCACCGCGCCCTGATTGTCGAGCATGACAAGTCCTAAAACCGTTGAGATGCCGAGGTACACGATACTCATTACGATAAAGCCTTTCACGAACCTGTCCATTGCGAATTTCCTCCTTATAGTTTTGATACCTCAAGTATAGGGCAAACGGCGGCAGGCTGCTATGACATAACTCATAATTCAGCAGGGGGCATGGAATATGATACAGGTCATAACAGGGAAATGCCATTTATGATAGAGTAGGATCATGAAACTGCAAAGGAGGCCACTATGATTGCGGAAAAAAAGAAAATAACGAAAGACTCGATCATCGGAGACGTTATAAAGATGAGCCCGGGTGCAAAAGCGGTGATCCAGAAATATTTCGGGAACGGATGTTTCACCTGTCCGGGGATCAACATGGAATCGATCTCCTTCGGCTCCATGATGCATAATCACGACCCGAACAAGATCGTTGATGAGATCAACGCACTGGAGGCCTGATTATGGCAAACAAAGAGCTCAAGTGTTTCGTCTGCGGGGCAGACGACAACAACAGGGTATACCTGCCCTGTTACCACGAAGGGAAAGAAAAAGTCGTTTGTACCCGGTGTCTTCCCATGCTCATACATGGAGCGCACTGATAAACCCCGAAAGACGACGGAAGATCATTCGCTACGCTCACTCGGAGGAGGGGCGCATCGTCTCTCGTCCCCCCTCCCTCGCAGCCTGCGTGAAAAGTATGGAATTTTAGGGCCGATGTTGGTAAACTGTCGCCATGAACAGGCAACTCGCAATAGTACTTGTAAGCGGCGGCATGGACAGCTGCGTTACGGCAGCCATCGCGCATACGCAGTACCGGCTGGCGTTTCTCCACGTGAACTACGGCCAGAGGACCGAGGCGCGCGAGCTCAGGGCGTTCACCGAAATAGCCGATTTCTATAAAGCCGAAAAGCGGCTTTCGGTAAGCCTCGGGCACTTGAAGGTGATCGGCGGCTCTGCCCTGACGGACACCACCATCCCCGTCCCTGAAGTTGACTCATCTCAATCCGCAATCGGCAATTTGCAATCTACAATTCCAACTACCTACGTCCACTTCCGGAACGCCCACCTGCTCTCCATCGCCGTGTCCTGGGCAGAGGTGATCGGGGCCGTCAAGATCTTCATCGGCGCCGTCGAGGAAGACAGCTCAGGCTATCCCGACCGCCGCGAAACGTTTTATCAGGCTTTCAATAAAGTGATCGAGCTGGGAACAAAGCCGGAAACGCGCGTCGAAATCGTCACCCCGCTCGTCCATATGAAAAAAGCGGAGATCGTGAAACGCGGCGTTGAACTCGGCGCGCCGCTCCGCCTTACCTGGAGTTGCTACCAGAACAGTGAACAGGCGTGCGGCAGGTGCGAGAGCTGCGCGTTGAGGCTGAAGGGGTTCAGGGAGGCGGGAGTAAAGGACCCGATACCGTATGAGGATTAAGCAGCCCCCTTACACTCCATGGAGGCTGTTGTTCAGAATCAATCCCTTCCAGGCTGCACCTTGACAGGTTGAAACGGCCTCTCCCGGGTCCACCTCTTGAACACCACCATGCCGAGCGGCGGGAGGGTGAGCGACAGGGAATGGTACTTCCCGTGCGAGGGTACCGGCGTGGCTTCCCGTCCGCCGAAGTTCCCCTGACCGCTGCCGCCGTATTCCGGTGCGTCGCTGTTCAGCAGCTCCTTCCAGAACCCGTCCCCCGGCACGCCGACGCGATAGTTGTGGCGCGGTACGGGCGTGAAGTTGCAAACCACCAAGACCTCGTCGCCCGGCGACCTCCCCTTGCGCAGAAAGCTGATCACGCTGTTGTCGGCGTCGGAGAAATCCACCCATTCGAAGCCCGCGGTATCGAAATCAAGCTCAAAGAGCGCCGGTTCTCCGCGGTAAAGAATGTTCAGGTGTTGCACCCACCGCCGCAGCCCCTGATGAGGCGCGTAGTCGAGGAGGTGCCAGTCCACGCTCCAGTCGTGGTTCCACTCGCGTCGCTGGCCGATCTCAGCGCCCATGAAAAAGAGCTTTTTGCCCGGATGGGTGTAGAGATAGCCCAGGAGCAGCCGCATGTTCGCGAATTTCTGCCAGTCGTCGCCCGGCATTTTGCTCATAAGCGAGCCCTTGCCGTGCACGACCTCGTCGTGCGACAGCGCCAGCATGAAGTTCTCGGTAAAGGCGTACCAGATGCTGAAGGTGAGCTGTCCCTGATGGAACTTCCGGTGCACCGGCTCGCGGGAAAAGTAGGAGAGCGTGTCGTGCATCCAGCCCATGTTCCACTTCATGCTGAATCCAAGGCCGCCCGCGTACGCCGGGCGGGAGACCATGGGCCAGGCCGTGGACTCCTCGGCGATGGTCTGCACGTCGGGGAACACGCGGAAGACTTCCTCGTTCATCTTGCGCAGAAACGTGATGGCCTCGAGGTTTTCCTTGCCGCCGTATTCGTTCGGGATCCACTCGCCCTCTTTTCTGCCGTAATCAAGATAAAGCATGGAGGCCACGGCGTCGATCCGGAGGCCGTCGGCGTGGTAGCGGTCGAGCCAGAAGAGCGCACCGCTCAGGAGAAAGGACCTGACTTCGTTCCTGCCGTAGTTGAAGATATAGCTGTTCCAGTCGGGGTGGAACCCCTTGCGCGGGTCCGCATGCTCGTACAAATGAGTCCCGTCGAAATAGGCCAGGCCGTGCTCGTCGCTTGGGAAGTGCGAAGGAACCCAATCGAGGATCACGCCGATGCCCTCCTGGTGCAGACGATCAATCAGATGCATGAAGTCCTGGGGCGTACCGTAGCGGCTTGTGGGCGCGAAGTACCCGGTTACCTGGTAGCCCCAGGACCCGAAGAAGGGATGCTCCATCACGGGCATGAACTCCACGTGGGTGAAGCCGGTGTCCTTGAGATACTCCGGAAGCCACTCGGCCGTTTCGCGGTAGGTCAATGACCGGTTCCCGTCCTCGGGAACCCGGCGCCAGGAACCGAGGTGCATCTCGTACACGGTCATAGG
>OBLJ01000101.1_pt1 | contig 10647 bp, 5 predicted proteins | sample 2433971 | NCBI WGS metagenome assembly OBLJ01 (sample SAMEA2468440, study PRJEB22500) | soil metagenome | biome: Glassland; feature: Farmland; material: Clay | place: Australia | collected 2013-01-31 | depth 0.55 m
GGTGGTAGCAGCGGAGGTGATGGTAATACCACGCTCCTGTTCCTGCTCCATCCAGTCCATGGTCGCCGCGCCGTCATGCACTTCACCAATCTTATGGCTGATACCGGTATAGAACAGGACGCGCTCGGTCGCAGTGGTCTTGCCGGCGTCGATATGCGCCGAGATACCAATGTTACGGTAGCGTTCGATAGGGGTGGTACGGGCCACGACGTGTTCCTCTCAATTACCAGCGGTAGTGGGCGAAGGCCTTGTTGGCCTCGGCCATGCGATGCGTGTCTTCACGCTTCTTCACGGCGGTCCCCTTCTGCTCATAGGCGTCCAGGATCTCGCCGGCCAGGCGCATACCCATGGACTTCTCGCCGCGCTTGCGGGCGGAATCGACCAGCCAACGCATCGCCAGCGCAACGCCGCGCTCCGAACGCACCTCGATTGGTACCTGATAAGTGGCACCACCGACGCGGCGGGACTTCACTTCCACCATCGGGCGGATGTTGTCCAGGGCCTTCTCGAACACTTCGAGCGGCTCGCCCTTATTCTTCTCGCTGATGCGATCGAGAGCGCCGTAGACGATCTTCTCGGCGACAGCCTTCTTGCCGCTCAGCATGAGGATATTGATGAAGCGGGACAGCGTCTTATTGCCGAACTTCGGGTCCGGCAGCACGTCGCGCTTGGTGGCTCTTGCTCTTCTAGACATAATCCGTCGCCTTTAACGATTAGGATTTCGGGCGCTTGGCGCCGTACTTGGAACGACCCTGCTTGCGGTCCTTGACGCCGGAGGTGTCGAGGGTGCCGCGCACGGTGTGATAACGCACACCCGGCAGGTCCTTGACACGGCCGCCACGAATCAGCACCACCGAGTGCTCCTGCAGGTTGTGGCCTTCGCCACCGATGTAACTGGTTACTTCGAAGCCGTTGGTCAGGCGTACGCGCGCGACCTTACGCAGCGCCGAGTTCGGCTTCTTCGGGGTCGTGGTATACACACGCGTGCATACGCCGCGCTTCTGCGGGCAGCCTTCCAGCGCCGGCACCTTGCTCTTCTCGACCGGGCTAACCCGCGGCTTGCGTACCAATTGGTTAATCGTCGCCATTTGTCTCTCGACTCCAGCAAAATAAGCAACAGGCCGGCAAATCACCGGCCTGCGGAAAAAAGAAGCGGAATTCTATGAAGGCGGGATGCTGGTGTCAATAGCATTCCGCCTTTTGAGCCTACGCCGTTGTGGCAATCAGCCTTATTCTTCGCTCCCAGCCTCGGCGGCCAGCACCGGCACCGCCTCCGTTACCGTCAGCACTTCGCCGTTTGCCTCCCGGCGCTTGCGACGGCGTTCGTTGTGATAGGCCAGACCGGTACCCGCAGGGATCAGGCGGCCTACAATCACGTTCTCCTTCAAACCACGGAGATCGTCCTGCTTGCCCGTCACCGCCGCGTCGGTCAGAACGCGGGTCGTTTCCTGGAACGAAGCGGCCGAAATGAACGATTCGGTAGAGAGCGACGCCTTGGTGATACCCAGCAGATCGCGCTCGAAGGTCGCCGGCATCTTACCGTTACCCAGGATCACCTCGTTCTCCTCCTGCACCCGAGCCAGCTCAAGCTGCTCACCCGTGAGGAACCGAGTATCCCCGCCCTCCTTGATGGTCACCTTGCGCAGCATCTGGCGGACAATCACCTCGATGTGCTTGTCGTTGATCTTCACGCCCTGCAGGCGGTAGACGTCCTGTACCTCGTTGACGATGTAGCGGGCCAGCTCCTCGACCCCCTGCAGCCGCAGGATATCGTGCGGATTCGGTTCACCCTCGACGATGACCTCGCCCTTCTCCACGTGCTCACCTTCGAACACGGTGACGTGACGCCACTTGGGAATCAGCTCCTCGTGGGCATCGCTACCGTCGGTCGGGGTGATCACCAGACGCTGCTTGCCCTTGGTCTCCTTGCCGAAGCTGATGGTGCCGGAGATCTCGCCCAGGATGGCCGGTTCCTTCGGCTTGCGCGCCTCGAACAGGTCGGCCACACGGGGCAGACCGCCGGTGATGTCACGGGTCTTCGACGACTCCTGCGGGATACGGGCGACAACGTCACCCACGCCCACTTCGGCGCCGTCGGCGAGGTTGACCACCGCGCCGGCGGGCAGGAAGTAGTGCGCCGGCAACTCCGTGCCCGGGATATTGATATCGTTGCCCTTGGCGTCCATCAGCTTGACCATCGGCCGCAGGTCCTTGCCTGACGATCCACGCTGTTTCGGATCGCTGATCACCAGACTCGACAGACCGGTCACTTCGTCGGTCTGGCGGTTGATGGTGACGCCGTCGACGAAGTCGATGAACTTCACGCGGCCGTTGATCTCGGTGATAACCGGATGGGTGTGCGGATCCCAGTTGGCCACCACCTGGCCGCCCTTGACCAGGTCGCCGTCAGCGGCGCTGAGCACCGCGCCGTAAGGCACCTTGTAGCGCTCCCGCTCACGACCGCTCTCGTCCAGCACGGTCAGCTCGCCGGAGCGGGAGACCGCCACCAGGTTGCCGGACGCGTGTTTGACCAGCTTGATGTTGTGCAGGCGCACGGTGCCGTTGCTCTTCACCGCGATGTTGTTGATCGCCGCGGAACGCGACGCCGCACCACCGATGTGGAAGGTACGCATGGTCAGCTGGGTGCCCGGCTCGCCGATGGACTGGGCGGCAATGACGCCCACCGCCTCGCCCACGTTGGCGCGATGGCCACGGGCCAGATCGCGGCCGTAGCAGGCGGAACAGACCCCGTAGCGGGACTCGCAGGTGATGGGCGAACGCACATACAGGTGGTCCACCGACATATCTTCCAGCCGCGCCACCCACTGCTCGTCCAGCAGCGTCCCGCGCGGGATCTCCACCTCGTCGCTGCCTGCGGCGAACACGTCCTCGGCGGTGACACGGCCCAGCACGCGCTCACGCAACGGTTCGACCACGTCGCCGCCTTCGATCAGCGACTGCAGGGTCAGACCGTTGCTGGTGCCGCAATCCTCCTCGGTGACCACCAGGTCCTGCGCCACATCCACCAGACGGCGGGTCAGATAACCGGAGTTGGCGGTCTTCAACGCCGTATCGGCCAGACCCTTACGGGCGCCGTGGGTGGAGATGAAGTACTGCAGAACCGACAGGCCCTCGCGGAAATTCGCGGTGATCGGCGTTTCGATGATGGAACCGTCCGGCTTGGCCATCAGGCCGCGCATACCGGCCAGCTGACGGATCTGGGCGGCGCTACCACGGGCGCCGGAGTCGGCCATCATGTAGACCGAGTTGAACGAGGGCTGCTTGACGGTCTCGCCCTTGGCGTCGACCACCTGCTCGTAGCCCAGCTTGTCCATCATCGCCTTGGCGATCTGATCGTTGGTACGGGACCAGATATCGACCACCTTGTTGTAGCGCTCGCCGTTGGTGACCAGACCGGAGATGTACTGCTTTTCGATCTCCTTCACCTCGGCGTCGGCGCGACCGAGGATATCGACCTTCTCGTCGGGAACGACCATGTCTTCCAGACCGAACGAGACGCCGGCCCGAGTCGCATAGCGGAAACCGGTATACATCAGCTGGTCGGCGAAGATCACGGTGTCCTTCAGGCCGAGGCGGCGGTAACAGGTGTTGATTAGTTGCGAAATGGCCTTTTTCACCAGTGGGCGATCGACCAATGCGAACGGCAGGCCGTCAGGGACGACATCAAACAGCAGGGCGCGGCCGACGGTGGTGTCCTTCAGACTCACCTTGGTCTCGCGCTCACCGTTTTCGTCCTGAATGACTTCGCGTACACGCACCTTGACGCGCGCCTGCAGATGAGCGTTGCCGGTCTGATAGGCGCGCATCACCTCCGCGCTGTCGGCAAATACCATACCCTCGCCCGTGGCGTTGATGCGGTCGCGGGTCATGTAGTACAGACCCAGCACCACGTCCTGCGACGGCACGATGATCGGCTCGCCGTTGGCGGGCGACAGGATGTTGTTGGTGGACATCATCAGCGCGCGGGCTTCCAGCTGCGCCTCCAGCGACAGCGGCACGTGCACCGCCATCTGGTCGCCGTCGAAGTCGGCGTTGAACGCGGCGCAGACCAGCGGGTGCAGCTGAATCGCCTTGCCCTCGATCAGCACCGGCTCGAAGGCCTGGATGCCCAGACGGTGCAGGGTCGGGGCGCGGTTCAGCATCACCGGATGTTCGCGGATCACCTCGGCCAGGATATCCCACACCTCCGGCCCTTCGCGCTCGACCATCTTCTTGGCCGCCTTGATGGTGGTAGCCAGGCCGCGGCGCTCCAGCTTGGAGAAGATGAACGGCTTGAACAGCTCCAGCGCCATCTTCTTGGGCAGACCGCATTGGTGCAGACGCAGGGTCGGGCCGACCACGATGACCGAACGGCCGGAGTAATCGACGCGCTTGCCCAGCAGGTTCTGACGGAAGCGACCCTGCTTGCCCTTGATCATGTCGGCCAGGGACTTGAGCGGGCGCTTGTTGGAACCGGTGATGGCGCGGCCGCGGCGGCCGTTGTCCATCAGTGCGTCCACCGCCTCCTGCAGCATGCGCTTTTCGTTGCGCACGATGATGTCCGGCGCCGCCAGGTCCAACAGGCGCTTCAGACGGTTGTTGCGGTTGATGACGCGACGGTACAGGTCATTGAGGTCGGAGGTGGCGAAACGCCCCCCTTCCAGCGGCACCAGCGGACGCAGCTCGGGCGGCAGCACCGGCAGCACGGTCAGCACCATCCACTCCGGCTTGTTGCCGGATTCGAGGAAGGCCTCCATCAGCTTCAGCCGCTTGGTGAACTTCTTCAGCTTGGTCTCGGAGCTGGTGTTGGGCAGCTCCTCACGGATGCGCCCGGCCTCCGTTGCCAGGTCCATGGTGCGCAGCAGTTCGTAGATCGCCTCGGCGCCCATGCGGGCGTCGAACTCGTCACCATACTCCTCGATGGCGTCCAGGTAGGCCTCGTCGGAGAGCATCTGGCCGCGCTCCAATTGGGTCATGCCTGGGTCGATCACCACGAAGCCTTCGAAGTAGAGTACGCGTTCGATGTCGCGCAGGGTCATGTCGAGCAACAGTCCCATGCGGGACGGAAGGCTCTTCAGGAACCAGATGTGGGCGGTCGGGCTGGCCAGCTCGATATGGGCCATGCGCTCGCGGCGCACCTTGGCCAGGGTCACCTCGACGCCGCACTTCTCGCAGATCACGCCGCGGTGCTTGAGGCGTTTGTACTTACCGCACAGGCATTCGTAGTCCTTGACCGGGCCGAATATCTTGGCGCAGAACAGGCCATCGCGCTCTGGCTTGAAGGTGCGGTAGTTGATGGTCTCCGGCTTTTTCACCTCGCCGAAGGACCAGGAACGAATCTTATCCGGGGACGCCAAGCCAATACGAATGGCGTCAAAATCTTCAATCGGGCCCTGCTGCTTCAGAAGATTCAGAAGGTCTTTCACCGTTTGCTCTCCTCAGTTGTCCGTCGCTTGCCGTTCGCTCAAGGCGGCCGGATTCTCCCGGCCGCCGTCTGCGACGGACTAGTCTTGTTCCAGCTCGATGTCGATGCCCAATGCCCGGATCTCCTTGATCAACACATTGAAGGATTCGGGCATGCCGGCTTCCATCCGGTGATCGCCGTCCACGATGTTCTTGTACATCTTGGTACGGCCATTCACGTCGTCGGACTTCACCGTCAACATCTCCTGCAGGGTGTAGGCGGCGCCATAGGCCTCCAGCGCCCACACCTCCATCTCGCCGAAACGCTGGCCGCCGAACTGCGCCTTGCCGCCCAGCGGCTGCTGGGTAACCAGGCTGTACGGACCGGTGGAACGGGCGTGCATCTTGTCGTCCACCAAATGGTTCAGCTTCAGCATGTACATGTAACCCACGGTCACCTGGCGGTCGAAAGCATCGCCGGTACGACCATCGTACAAGGTGGTCTGGCCACCCTCCGGCAGGTCGGCCAGACGCAACATCGCGCGGATCTCATCCTCGTGTACGCCGTCGAACACCGGAGTGGCCATCGGCACGCCCTTACGCAGGTTCTTGCTCAGGGCCAGGATCTCCTCATCGGTCAGGCTGGAGAGGTCCTCCGGCTTGCCACTGGTGTTGTAGATCTGGCCGAGGAACTTGCGCAACTCCTCCACCTTGTTCTTGGCATCGAGCATGCGTCCGATCTTCAGGCCAAGGCCCTTGGCGGCCCAACCCAGATGGGTCTCCAACACCTGACCGACATTCATACGCGAAGGGACGCCCAGCGGATTGAGCACGATGTCGACTGGAGTACCGTCGGCAGCGTAGGGCATGTCCTCGACCGGGACGATCATGGAGATGACACCCTTGTTACCGTGGCGGCCGGCCATCTTGTCGCCGGGCTGGATGCGGCGCTTTACGGCCAGGTAGACCTTGACCATCTTCAACACGCCCGGCGCCAGATCATCGCCCTGAGTCAGCTTGCGCCGCTTGCTCTCGTACTGCTCTTCGAAGTCCTTGCGCAGCTGCTTGATCTGTTCGGCAACCACTTCCAGCTGGCCATTCGCCTCGTCGCTCTTCAGGCGGATCTCGAACCACTTCTCCTGCGACAGTTCGCCGAGGTAAGCCTTAGTGATCTTGTCGCCCGCCTTCAGCTTGTTGGGGCCACCGACGGCCACTTTACCGATCAGCATCTTCTCGACGCGCTGGAAGATGTCGTCCTCCATGATACGACGCTGATCCATCAGATCCTTGCGCACCTGAGCCAGGCCGGCCTCCTCGATGGCCTTGGCACGGGAGTCCTTCTCCAGGCCGTCGCGGGTGAATACCTGCACGTCAATGACGGTGCCGCTCATGCCGGAGGGCACGCGCAGCGAGGTATCCTTCACGTCCGACGCCTTCTCACCGAAGATGGCGCGCAGCAGCTTCTCCTCGGGAGTCAGCTGGGTCTCGCCCTTCGGCGTCACCTTGCCGACCAGGATATCGCCGGAGGTCACCTCGGCGCCGATGTAGACGATACCGGCCTCGTCCAGACGGGCCAGCGCGCCTTCACCGACGTTGGGAATGTCCGCCGTAATCTCCTCGGGCCCGAGCTTGGTATCGCGGGCGACGCAGGTCAGCTCCTCGATGTGGATGGTGGTGTAGCGATCCTCCTCCACCACGCGCTCGGAGATGAGGATGGAGTCCTCGAAGTTGTAGCCGTTCCAGGGCATGAAGGCGACCAGCATGTTCTGACCCAGCGCCAGCTCACCCATATCGGTGGCGGAGCCGTCGGCCAGCGCATCGCCGCGTGCAATCACATCACCCGGACCGACCAGCGGCCGCTGATTGACGCAGGTGTTCTGGTTGGAGCGGGTGTACTTGGTCAGGTTGTAGATATCCACACCGGACTCGCCCGCTTCCGTCTCGTCGTCGTTGACGCGCACCACGATGCGAGCGGCATCGACGGAGTCGACCACACCGCCGCGGCGCGCCACCACGGTGGTACCCGAGTCGATGGCCACGGCACGTTCCATACCGGTACCGACCACCGGCTTCTCCGGACGCAAGGTCGGCACAGCCTGTCGCTGCATGTTGGAGCCCATCAGGGCACGGTTGGCGTCGTCGTGCTCCAGGAACGGGATCAGCGACGCAGCCACCGAAACGATCTGCTTGGGTGAAATATCCATGTAGTTCACCTTATCGCGCGGCGACAGGGTGAATTCATTCAGGTGACGGCAGGAGACCAAATCGTCGATCAGGTTACCCTTCTCGTCTACCACGGCATTGGCCTGTGCGATGACGTACTCGCCCTCGTCGATGGCCGACAGGTATTCGTACTCGTCGGTGACGCGGCCGTCGATCACCTTGCGGTATGGCGTCTCCAGGAAGCCGTAATCGTTCGGACGCGAAAACACGGCCAGAGAGTTGATGAGACCGATGTTGGGACCTTCCGGCGTCTCGATCGGGCACAGACGGCCGTAGTGGGTCGGGTGCACGTCGCGCACTTCAAAGCCGGCGCGTTCGCGGGTCAGACCGCCGGGGCCGAGCGCCGAGATACGACGTTTGTGGGTCACTTCCGACAGCGGATTGTTCTGGTCCATGAACTGCGACAGCTGTGAGGAACCGAAGAACTCTTTGATCGCCGCCGATACCGGCTTGGCATTGATCAGCTCCTGCGGCATCAAACCTTCCGACTCGGCCAGCGACAGACGCTCCTTGACGGCGCGCTCGACGCGCACCAGGCCGATGCGGAACTGGTTCTCCGCCATCTCGCCCACGGAACGGATACGGCGATTACCCAGGTGATCGATGTCGTCCACCACACCGTTGCCGTTGCGGATATCGATCAGCACCTTGAGCACGTCGATGATGTCTTCCCTGGTCAGCACGCCGGACCCGGTGACCTCTTTGCGGCCGACGCGACGGTTGAACTTCATGCGGCCCACGGCCGACAGGTCGTAACGGTCTTCGCTGAAGAACAGCCCTGCGAACAGGTTCTCGGCAGCCTCCTTGGTGGGCGGCTCGCCGGGACGCATCATGCGATAGATCTCAACCAGCGCCTCCAACTGGGTACGGGTCGGATCGATGCGCAGGGTAGTGGACACATAGGCGCCGTGATCCAGGTCGTTGGTGAACAGCGTATTGAAGGTGGTGACACCCGCTTCCTGCATTTTGGCCAACAGTTCGGCTGTGATCTCATCATTGGCCTGAGCGATGACCTCACCACTCAGCGTGTCGACCACATCATGCGCCAGCGCCTTGCCGATGGCGTACTCATAGGGCACGTCCAGCGTGGCAATTTCGGCCTTGGCCAGTTCGCGGGTGTGGCGCGCGGTGATACGGCGGCCGGACTCGACCAGAACCTTGCCGCCGACGAGGACGTCGAAATTCACCGTCTCGCCGCGCAAACGTTCGGGGATCAGGTTGAACGCCAACTTCTCCTTGGAGAAACTGAAGGTATCGGTTTCGAAGAACAGCGCGAGGACTTCCTCGGTATTGTAGCCGAGCGCACGCAACAGGATCGTCGCCGGCAACTTGCGGCGGCGGTCGATACGCACAAAGACATTGTCTTTCGGATCGAACTCGAAATCGAGCCACGAACCGCGGTATGGAATCACCCGCGCCGAGAACAACAGCTTGCCGGAGGAGTGGGTCTTACCCTTGTCGTGCTCGAAGAACACGCCCGGCGAACGGTGCAGCTGCGACACGATGACGCGCTCGGTACCGTTGATGACGAAGGTGCCGTTTTCGGTCATGAGCGGCAGTTCGCCCATGTAAACTTCCTGTTCCTTGATATCCTTCACCGGCTTGGTACCGGCCGGCGCATCCTTGTCGTAGATCACCAAGCGTACTTTTACCCGCAACGGAGCCGCATAGGTCATCCCGCGCAGTTGGCATTCCTTGACGTCAAAAACGGGAGTTCCGAGACGGTAGCTCACATATTCCAAGGCGGCGTTGCCGGAATAACTCACAATCGGGAAAACCGACTTGAATGCCGCATGCAACCCCTGCTCCCGCAACTGGCCGTCAGCGCCGCCCGGTTGCAGGAAGCTGCGGTAAGATTCCAGCTGAATGGCCAGGAGATAGGGAACGTCCAAAATACTGCGACGTTTGCCGAAATCCTTACGGATGCGTTTCTTCTCAGTGAAAGAGTAGGCCATCAGAGTTCCTCAGCTTCGCACATGTAGTTCCAACAACCGCGCCGTGTGTCATACCTGACCCAGCGGCCGCGCAGTCACCGGTGATAATTCGCTCCGCTGTGCCCAGCGGAAAAAGGCCGGTGGCAATCTCGCCACCAGCCAGCATTTCTTCCTCTAAAACATCGCCATCCCTGGCGTTACGAATGAACCCATCAGGTTCTCCGCTCGATTCCCGATAATGTCAGGCAAGCCCCAACAGGCATCAACATAGGACGCGATGCTTACTTCAGTTCGACCTGGGCGCCAGCTTCTTCCAGCTGTTTCTTAACGCCTTCGGCCTCATCCTTGCCCACGCCATCCTTGATGGTCGACGGCACACCTTCCACCATGTCCTTGGCCTCTTTCAGGCCCAGACCGGTGATGGCACGAACGGCCTTGATGACGTTGACCTTGTTCTCGCCGAAGCTGGTCATTACGACGGTGAACTCGGTCTGCTCTTCAGCAGCGGCAGCACCACCACCGGCGCCCGGTGCAGCGGCCACGGCAACCGCCGCGGTCACACCAAACTTCTCTTCCATTGCCTCGATCAAATCCACGACCTCCATAACGGTCATGTTGGCAACGGCTTCCAGGATCTCTTCTTTAGTTACGGCCATGATACAAACCTCTATGTCTCTATTAGCGGCTACCTGTCGGCAGCGTTCATTGTTGAGTACGGAACTGATGCCTTAGGCTGCAGTCGCTTCCTTCTGGTCGCGCACGGCGGCCAGAGTCGCAGCCAGCTTACCGACCGGAGCCTTCATCACCGCCATCAACTGGCTGATGGACTGCGGCTTGGTCGGGATGCGGGCTAGGCGTGCCAGCTCCGCGGCAGGCAACAATTTGCCGCCGATGGAAACAGCCTTGACGACCAGTTTCTCGTTAGCCTTGACGAACTCGCTGATCACACGACCAGCCGCGCCCGGATCTTCCTGCGAAAACGCCATCATCAGTGGACCGGTGAGGGTCTCCTGCAGACAAGCGAATTCGGTGCCTTCGACGGCACGGCGAGCTAGCGTGTTCTTGACCACACGCACGTATACTGCGT
>OBLJ01000103.1_pt1 | contig 10620 bp, 10 predicted proteins | sample 2433971 | NCBI WGS metagenome assembly OBLJ01 (sample SAMEA2468440, study PRJEB22500) | soil metagenome | biome: Glassland; feature: Farmland; material: Clay | place: Australia | collected 2013-01-31 | depth 0.55 m
GTGTAGGCCACGGCGCCGTCCACGAAATCGTTGCGTAACGGCAGCGCCATGCTCAGCTCGCCGTCGACGTCGACCGCGCCGTTCTCGAACGGGCTGTCGCTGACCAGGGCCTTGCGCACAGTGACGGACAGCGCCGTGGTCGGCAGCCAGGCGTGATTGCGTATCAATTGGCGCGACAGCGTGATCTGGAAGGCGCGCGCCAACAGCGAGACATTGTGGCCGTCGAGGTGAACGCCGTAGGACGGGATGTCGATCAGAGTTTCGCTGGTGGAACGCTGGCCGCGGCCGTCGTTGCTCAGTCCGAGCGCATTGTGGAAGGCGATGACGAGCGGCCGCAGCCCCGCCACCACCGGCCGCCGATCGTCGTAGGAGAACTCGTAGGCCCAGCCGCCGTCGAGACCGCCCGCCAGCGCCAGGTGGACGTCGAGCATCTCATAATTGAACAGGTAGTCGGGCGGCGCCGCACTCTTGCTCCAGATGGCGACAACGCTGCTCATCGCCCGGAACTGTTGTTGCCCGGCACACAGCAGATAGGGATCGCGCGGCATCGGCGTCAGCCGCAGCGCCTGGGCCGGCGATTCGGAACGCACCATCACCGGACCCAGGCCCTCGTTCGCACCCTCGTTGCAGGCCGCCATCGCCAGCCCCGGCAGCAGTAACCACGCCGCCAACCATCCGTATTTCATGGCATCACCCCGCCGCGGCAAACCGCGGAGAGATATCCGCATAGTCCAGGTACTCGCCGATCAGGCTGCCGCGCAGCTTGAAATTGTTGGCGAAGGGCAGCGCGAGGCTGCTCCCGCCGTGGCTACCATAGGTGACGGTGCCGTGGCAGATGACGGCGTCGCCGGCGCTCCAACGCTCTTCCTCACGATGGATCAGGCAGCGCACGGCGGCGAAAAAGGCGGCTGCCGCTTCGCGGATCGCGGCGCCGCCGGTCACCGGCCGCGCGTTGCCCAAACGAAACAGGGCCTGCTCGTCGAGATGCGCGGCAAAGGCGTCGGCGTCGTTGCGATCGATCGCCTGAAACAGGCCGGGGAGCCAGTCGGGAGTGGACATCGGTAACCTCGCTCAGTTAAAAACAGGACCAAGTCGTTACTATAACCCTTTTAAATCAGTAAATTACCCGATATTTCGTTCAAACAAAAATATTTCTATATATATCTTGATTATTTCTATAAGGAATATATATCTGTATTTAAGCGGTCGCTTATATACCTGCTGCGGCGACCGGCGCAATTCACGATCGATACGGAGGTGCCTCCATGGCCGGCAACCTGATCAACAATTTTTCCCACAACGGCGTAGTCACCGTCAACCGGGTCATCCTCAAGCCGCAGTATTCGGTGGACGACCTGCAAGAGCGGGTGGCGCTGCTGTGCGAGAACGTCAAGACCTACCACTCCACCACCGGCTTCGTCGGCGGTTTCGTCTCCCTCAACAGCGGCGCCGTCTCCAACGAAGGCTCCACGGTGGGCCAGGCGGTGGAGAGTCCGCTCAAGGGCAGGGAGGCGCTGATCATCACCTTTTGGAACTCCTTTGCCGAACACGAGGAGTCGCACAAGTCCGCCACCTTCCAGCCGCTGTTCCAGCAGGTGCTGGAGTTGTGCGAGAACGGCAACGAGGAGATCGCCTACGAGATGCTCTGGTCCGGGGCCGCCTATACTTCCGCGGAGGCGAAGTTGGCCCGGGAGGCGAAGGCCAAGTACGCCGCCTGAACCAATCGTTCGATACCGCTGTCTATACTCACCGAAGTGGTAATGATTCGGTCCTTGGAAACAGTCGTCATACCCACATCCGCGACTGAAGCCGCTGCCTCCGCAAGGGACAGCGGTTTTTTTATGCGTCTTTCCATCCAAATCTGTGCTCCCGCCAAAACGCCGATTGTTCCAAACAGGCCCTTTACCCTGTATAAACAAAGGCCTTGTCGGGTTTTGCATGGCGCAAAGCATTTCGACCGGTGTTGAGATGCCTTTGTGCCTGGAGGTAACTACTCATGAGCGTTCAGACGATTGCAATCCTGTCCGGCGTGCTGATTGTGGGACTGGCGTTGGTGGCCAAAGTGGTGGTAATGCGGTTGCTGGCGACCCAAAAAGTAAAAATATCGGACGAAACCGAGTAGCAAAGCCTGAAGAATTGTTCGGTACAGAGTAAGTAAGGCGTGGTGAGGCCGGCGAACCCCATCCTACGGTTCTACTCCCGCTTTTTCCCCTTGGCGGCCTTTGCGTCTTGGCGAGATTGATCCTCTTTTACCAACCCCAAGACCGGACTCTCGCCAAGACGCCAGGCGCGCAACGAAACCCATTAAATGCACGCCAATGCGTTAAATCGGTGCCTTCGGTGTGTACTCGGTGGTTATCGGCATTCTTAACACCGGCATTCTTAACAGGTAAGCCGGCGGTAGATCTCGGCCACCTTGTAGGGCAGCGCGCGCACCTCGTCGATGACGGCGTAATTGACCGATCCGTACATGTGCGGCAGGTAGTCCGGACCTGCGCTGTCGATGGTGATGCAAAAGGGATGGATGCCGGCGCGCTTGGCCTCGATCAGGGCGCGGCGGGTGTCCTCGATGCCGTAGACGCCGCGGTAGTCGCTGTAGTCGTCGGGCTTGCCGTCGGAGAGGGTGATCAGGATGCGGGTGCGCGCCTCGGTCTCCTGCAGCAGTTGGCTGAGGTGACGGATGGCGAAGCCCATGCGGGTGTAGTCCTGGGCGCGGATGCCGCTGATGCGCGCCTTGACCTCGTCGCCATAGGGTTCGTCGAACCGCTTTACCCGGTACAGTTCGCAGCGCTTGCGGGTCATCCCCGAGAAGCCATAGATGGCATAGCGGTCGCCCAGCGCCTCCAGCGCCTCGCACAGCAACAGCAGCGCCTCGCGTTGGGCGTCGTTGACCCAGCCGCGGGTCGAGCCGCTCATGTCGACCATGAAGGCCACCGCGATATTGCGTTCCACCCGGTGCAGGCGGGTGAACAGCTGGTTGCTCATCTCGCGGCCGTCGCGGGCGTCGGCCAGCGCCTCCACCAGGGCGTCGATGTCGATGTCGTCGCCGAAGGTCTGGCGCTTGAGCAGCCGCTCCTCGTCGCGCAACGCCTCGAAGCTGCGCCGCAGATGCTTCACCAGGCCGCCGTAGCGCGCCAGGGTGGCGGCGACGAACCCGTCATGCACCGGCACCACATCTTTCTCGCGCATCACGCACCAGCCCTTGCGATAGTGCTGCCGGCCGTGGTCCCACTCGTTGTAGAAGGTGGCGCCGATCTCGTGATAGGTCCCCTGCCACACCGCCTCCGGATCGGGCGGCTGCTCCTGGTAGAGACTCGGGTCGTACTCGCCGGGGCCGGCGGGCACCAGGTATTCGTCGGGGATCTCGCCCAGGTCGAGGATGATCGAGGTCATCAGCTGCTTGACCGGCTCCGGCGGTGCCACCGGCACCTCGTCCAGGGTCAGTTCGAAGCTGCGGCCCTCGGGCTGCTGCGGGTCGGCCCGTTCGCGCACGCCGGGCCGCTGGGTCGGTCCGTCCGGCTCGCGCCGCTTCGCCTTGTGCTCCTCCAGCATCTGGGCCAGGCGCACCCGGAACAGCATCTTCTCCCGCTCGATGCGCGCCGCCATGCAGGCGGCCACCGCCTCCGGTTGCAGCTCACCCTGGTAACAGCGCGGCGGCGGCAGCGGCCCGTCGTAGAGCCGCGCCACCAGGGCCAGGGCATCGGCGGCGCTTGCTGTCGGCGCCTGCAACTGCGCCAGCGCCTCGCCCCACGCGGCCGGCTCCTCCGCCTCGCCCAGTTGCCGCCGCAGCGCGCCCATCTCGCGGTACAGCCCCGGCAGCTCGCGGGCGATGCAGGCCTCCAGCCGCCGCGTCTCCAGGGCATTGAACAGCGCCAGGGCGCGCTGCGGGTCGGGATAGCCGGCCAGCGCCGCCTGCAACGGCTGGCGGAAGGTACCGTAACGGGTCTGTGCCCAGAGCAGCGCCACGGCAACCTTATAGAGGCGGAAGTTGTCCTCGCGGCTGGCGAGCTGCGCCATCAGCGACGGCAGAAACAGGGTTTCGCTGTCGGTGTAGATGGTGCCGGCCTGATCGAGCAGCAGCCGGCGTCCCGACAGACCGCGCACGAAGGGCAACAGCACCCCGCTCACCTCGTCGAACAGCGCCCCGGCGGTACGCTCGTGGGCCAGGCGCATGAAGCTGTCGACATCGCGGATCACCTCCAGCGCCGGCCGCAGCCCGCCGCGATCGTAGACATCCATGGCGTGCAGCGCCCACGCCTCCAGCACCCGCGGTTCCAGCGCCGCCAGCGCCTGCGGCGCGCGGCGCGCGAACTGATGGGCGATCTCGACATTGGTGCTGGCGATGCGCCGCGTCCAGTCGAGGACGAACAACTGCTCCTCTTCGCTCAACGGCGACAGCAACGGCACCAGCTCTTCGCTGCGAATGAAGGTGAACTCCGCTTCGAGGGTGTCGTCCAGCTGCGCGGCTATCTGTTCTGATGTCGGCATGGTTCACTACTCACACACAAAAATTAACCACGGGGGGCACGGGGAACACGGGGGAATTAAAGGAAAAACCCTCTCCGCACATTCGTACGCCGTCACAACATCCCGCACAGCGACTTAACTCCGGCACCGGACGATGTGTTCACATTCATCACCCCGTGTTCCCCGTGGTTGAATATTTATTAAAACAACGATGCCGACAGCTCGTTGATGGCGGCGAGCATTTCGGGGTCGTCGGTGAGGGCCTGGGCGATGGCGCCGGCGCAGGCGGTGACCGGGGCGATGCCGGCGGCGATCAACTTGCCGGCATGCACCAGCAGGCGGGTGCTGGCGCCCTCCTCCAGGCCGTTGCCCTTGAGGTTGCGCGTCATCTGGGCAAACTTCACCAGCTTCTCCGCCATCGCCGCGTCCACCGCCGCCTCACTGGCGACGATGCGCTGCTCCAGCTCCGCCGAGGGATAGTCGAACTCCAGCGCCACGAAGCGCTGGCGCGTGCTCTGTTTCAGATCCTTGAGCACGCTCTGGTAGCCGGGATTGTAGGAGATGGCGAGACAGAATTCGGGACCGGCCTGCAACAATGTACCCAGCTTTTCCATCGGCAGCACGCGGCGGTCGTCGGCCAGCGGATGGATCACCACCATGGTGTCCTTGCGCGCCTCGACGATCTCGTCCAGGTAGCAGATGCCGCCGGCATGCACTGCGCGCGCCAGCGGCCCGTCCACCCACACGGTCTCTCCGCCCTTTACCAAATAACGTCCCACCAGATCGGAGGCGGTGAGGTCGTCGTGACAGGAGACGGTGATCAACGGCCGCTTGAGCCGCCATGCCATGTACTCCATGAAACGGGTCTTGCCGCAACCGGTAGGCCCTTTGAGCAGTAGGGGTAAGCGATTGCGGTAGGCCGCCTCGAATACGGCGATCTCGCTGCCGGTGGCAACGTAATAGGGTTCGTCGGTGATGAAATGCTGCTCCGGTTTCAATTCGCTCACTTGCACAACGTCATCCTCGGTCTAAGCTAAATCCTGATTAAAAAGCTTATGTAAATTCTCGCTGTTCCACAACGGCAATGAATGCGCATACATACATCGAATCTATTCGCGCATCGGAAAATTCGATGTTGTGCTTATGTAAATTCGCCCGGAGAGCAGGTATCGTGTCGACCTTACTCCGAAAGGACTCTCTATCCGTGGCGGCCGTCCCGTATCCGCGAGCCGGTCGCTTTGCGCCATGCGCAGAGCAGAACGACGTATTCATCCGTTGATGGAGGAAATTCAATGTCTGAGGTAATCGCAACCAACCAGACCATACTGGTCGTGGGTGGCGGCATCAGCGGCCTGACGGCGGCCCTGGAAGCGGCCGAGTGCGGCAAGCAGGTCATCCTGCTGGAAAAAGCACCCAGTGTCGGTGGCCGAGTCAGCCAGCTGTACAAATATTTCCCCAAGCTGTGCTTCCCCACCTGCGGTCTGGAGATCCAGTACCGCCGTCTCAAGGCCAACAAGAACGTGCGCCTGCTGACCATGGCGGAAGTCACCGGCGTCACGGGTGAAGCCGGCAACTTCAACGTCAGCGTGAAGGTCTCTCCGCGCTACGTCAATGAGAACTGCACCGCCTGCGGCGAATGCGAAAAGGCCGTCAGCACCGAGTTCGACGACGAATTCAACTACGGCATGAAGAAGCGCAAGGGCGCTTACCTCACCTCCGCCATGGCCTACCCGCAGCGCTAAGTCATCGACCCGCGCATCGTCGGCGGCGACGACGGCGCCAAGGCGAAAGAGGCGTGCAAGTACAACGCCGTCGACCTGGAGATGCAGGAGCAGGAGTTGAGTCTGAACGTCGGCGCCGTGGTCTGGGCCACCGGTTGGAAGCCCTACGACGCGGCCAAGATTCAGCCTTACGGCTACGACCGCTACGACAACGTCATCAGCAACGTCGAGTTCGAGCGCATGTTGGACCCGTTCGGTCCCACCGGCGGCAAGATCGTGCGTCCCTCCGACGGCCAGGCGCCGAAGAACATCGCCTTCATTCAGTGTGCCGGTTCCCGTGACCAGAACCACCTGAAGCACTGTTCGCGCATCTGCTGCATGGCGACGCTGAAGCAGACGACTTACATCAAAGAGCAGCTGGGTGACGACTGCAAGTCGACCGTCTATTACATCGACATCCGCGCCATCGACCGCATCGACGACTTCCACCGCATGGTGAAGGCCGACCCCAACGTCACCTTCGTCAAGTCCAAGGTCGCCAACATCACCGGCGGCGCCGACGACAACGTGTTGCTCAACGGCGTGGACACCGAGGGCTACCACCGCTACCGCAACGAGCATGACCTGGTGGTGCTGGCCACCGGCATGGAGTCGACGGTACCGGCCGGCGTGCTGCCCACCGGCGTGGAGATCAACGAACACAACTTCATCGAACTCGACAGCGACAGCGGCATCTACGGTGCCGGCTGCTCGTCCGATGCGCTGGACGTCAACCGTGCCGCGCAGAACGCCACCGCGGCGGCGCTGCGCGCCATCCAGGTGGTCACTCGAGTCGCGGGTCAGGAGGGTTAAACAGTGGCTGACATGAAGATTGGAGCCTATATCTGCCAGGGTTGCGGCATCGGCGATCGCCTCGATACCGCACAGCTGGCCAACGTCGCCAAGCGCGAAGGCAAGGCCGCCGTGGCCAAGGAACACGAGTTCCTGTGCAATGCCGAAGGCGTGAAGATGATTCAGGACGACATCGACAACGATGGCGTCAACCACGTGGTAATCGCCGCCTGTTCGCGCCGCGCCAAGACCGACGCATTCAGCTTCGAGGGCGTCACCCTGTCGCGCGCCAACCTGCGCGAAGGCGTCATCTGGGTCCGGCCCGACACCGACGAGGCGCGCGAGACCACCCAGGAGATGGGCGACGACTACGTGCGTATGGCCTGCGCCGAATCCAAATACATGAAGATGCCCGCCGCCTCCGGCGAGCAGGGTCTGCTGCGCCACCTGCTGGTGGTCGGCGGCGGTATCGCCGGCATGACCGCGGCACTGGAAGCGGCCAAAACCGGTTATACGGTCGACCTGGTGGAGAAGAACGGCAAACTCGGCGGCGTGGCCGGCGAGATGTATAAAAAGTACCCGGCCAAGGCCCCCTACGACGTGCTGGCCGACAATACCACCGGCGAAATGATCGCGGCGGTCGAAGGCAACAGCGCCATCACCGTGCACCTCAACACCACCGTCGCCAGCACCGACGGCGCGCCGGGCCGCTTCAGCGTGACCCTGGCCACCGAGAGCGGTTCCAGCAACGACATCACGGTCGGCGCCATCATCCAGGCCACCGGCTTCCACCCGTACGACATCGCCAAGCTGCCGGAACTGGGCGGCGGCAAGAGCCCGGACGTGATGGACCAGCTGGCCTTCGAGAAGATGGTCAAGGCCAACGGCGGCGCCATCAAGAAGGCCGACGGCTCCGACGCCAGGAACGTGGTGTTCGTGCAGTGCGCCGGCCAGCGTTCCGACACCGAGGGCCACCTGCCCTACTGCTCCGGCCACTGCTGCATGACCTCCATCAAGCAGGCCCGTTACGTGAAGGACGCCGGCGGCGACGCCACGGTGATCTTCGACGACCTGCGCACCCCCGGTGCCGACGGTGAAGACGTCTACCGCGGCGGCCAAGAGGCGGGCGTCGCTTTCTCCAAGGGTACGGTGAAGGGAGTGGAAGCGGCCGGCAGCGGCCTCAAGGTCAGCTATAACGACAAGATCCTGGCCGACGACACCACCATCGATGCCGACATCGTGGTGCTGGCCACCGGCATGGTGCCGGCCAGCGGCCCGAACCCCTACATCGCGCAGGATATCGAAGCCGCAGAGAAAGACGGCAACGCCGATTTGACGGCCAAGCTGAAGGCCGAGCAGGAGGCGCCCGTCACCTCCATCCTCAACCTGCAGTACCGCCAGGGTACCGACGTCCCGCACCTGAAGAACGGCTTCACCGATTCGCACTTCATCTGCTTCCCCTACGAGACCCGCCGCACCGGCATCTACACCGCCGGCCCGGTGCGCCGCCCGATGGACGCCCATCAGGCGATCGAAGACGCCACCGGCGCCGCGCTGAAGGCGATCCAGTCCTGCGAGAACGCCGCCCTGGGCCGCGCCGCGCATCCGCGCTCCGGCGACCTGTCGTTCCCCACCTTCCGCGTGGAAGGCTGCACCCAGTGCAAACGCTGCACCGTGGAGTGCCCGTTCGGCGCCATCAACGAGGACGAAAAGGGCTATCCGCAATACAACGAAGCGCGCTGCCGCCGCTGCGGCACCTGCATGGGCGCTTGCCCAGTGCGCGTCATCTCCTTCGAGAACTACTCCGTCGAGACCGTCGGCCAGCAGCTCAAGGCCGTCGACATGCCGGACGAATTCTCCGAGAAGCCGCGCCTGCTGGTGCTGGCCTGCGAGAACGACGCCTACCCGGCGCTCGACATGGCCGGTATGACCCACCAGGAGTACAGCGCCTACGCCCGTATCATCCCGGTGCGCTGCCTCGGCTCGGTCAACACCATCTGGATCACCGACGCACTGAACAGCGGCTACGACGGCGTCATGCTGATGGGCTGCCAGAAGGGCGACAACTACCAGTGTCACTTTGTGAAGGGCTCCGAGATGGCCCACTACCGGATGAGCAAGATCGACGACACGTTGACCCAGCTCAATCTGGAGAAGGAGCGGGTGCAGACGTACGAGGTGTCGATTACCGACATCCAGCGCATTCCGCAGATCATCAACGATATGGAGAAGCTGATCGGTGAGATCGGCATGAGCCCGTTCAAGTTCTGAGGAGACCACGATGAGCAATCCGAATCAGGCGATGGTCGAGAAGTACCGCTCCAACTTCCTCAAGGAAGTCGAGGCGAATGTCGAGGAAGGCCACTGGGTCAAGATGTGCATGCAGTGCGGCGTCTGCTCGGGCTCCTGCCCGCTCGGTCCGCACTGGGAGCATCCGCCCCAGGAGATCTTCATGATGATCCGTGCCGGCAAGCGCGAAGAGGTGCTCGGCTCCAGCTCCATGTGGATGTGCACCTCGTGCTACAACTGCATCGCACGCTGCCCGCGCGGTCTGCCGATCACCCACATCATGCACGGCCTGGCCACCTACGCGAAACGTCTCGGCCTGCAGCCGAAGACGCAGCCGACCGCCAAGTTCTCGCAGCTGTTCTGGAGCAACCTGACCAAGACCGGCCGCGTCAACGAACTGAAGCTGGGCCTGTCGCTCTACTTCATGAACGGTTTCGCCAACGGCATCAAGACCGCTTTGAAGATGCAGGATGTCGGCCTCGGCATGTACAAGACCGGGCGGCTCAACCCGCTGGAAATCCTGGGTGGCCACAGCATCAAGGATACGGGCGGGCTGCAGAAAATGTTGAAGAAGGCCTTCGAAATCGAAGAAGCCAAGATCGCCGAGTATAAAGGCTGAGGAGATTCCCATGGCGAAGCGTGAATATTCCTTCTACCCCGGTTGTTCTTCGCAGTCGAAGGCATCCTCCGTTAACTATCTGAAGTCGACCCAGACCATCTGCGAAGAGTTGGACATCCAGCTCAACGAGATCCCGGACTGGAACTGCTGCTCCGCCTCCATCGGCTACGGCGGCGGCGGCGAGCTGCCGCGCATCAGCCTGTCGGCGCGCAACATCGCCCTGTCGCAGCAGGCCCACGGCCAGCAGGACATCGTCGCCACCTGCGCCGCCTGCTGGCTCGCCACGCGCGAGGCCAAGGAGCGCATCGAGCACGACGGCGAGGTCAGGAGCGGCATCGACGCGGCGCTGGGCGAGATCGGCATCAAGATCGAGGGCGAGATGCCCAAGACCCGCCACATGGTCGAAGTACTGATCGAAGACGTCGGCTACGAAGAGATGCAGTCCAAGGTCAAGAAGCCGCTGGAGGGTCTCAAGATCGCCGGCTACGTCGGCTGCCAGACCAACCGCCCGTTCGGCATCGACGGCGAGTCCTACGAGAATCCCAAGTACCTCGACAAGATGATCGAGATCGTCGGCGCCGAGCCGGTGGAGAAGTACGAGAAGAAGGCCTCCTGCTGCGGCGGCGCCCTGATGTTCTCCGAGCCGGAGAAGAGCCAGGCGCTGGTCAAGGACATCATCGAAGCGGCCTACGA
>OBLJ01000107.1_pt1 | contig 10582 bp, 7 predicted proteins | sample 2433971 | NCBI WGS metagenome assembly OBLJ01 (sample SAMEA2468440, study PRJEB22500) | soil metagenome | biome: Glassland; feature: Farmland; material: Clay | place: Australia | collected 2013-01-31 | depth 0.55 m
GGATAAGGGTTTCGTGGCCTATAGCGCCATCTGCACCCATCTCGGCTGCACCGTCTCCTGGATGCCGAATGCGGAATCACCCGTCGCATCGTACACGGAATGTTTTTGTCATAACAGCATCTTCAATCCTGCCGAGGGAGCGAAGGTCCTGGCCGGCCCCGCGCCGATACCACTTGCACAGATCGGGGTGAAGGTGAAACAGGACGGGACGCTTGCTTTTACGGGCGATTTCAACGGACCGATCGGACCGCAGGTCTAGGGACGCGAGGACATTGCCATGATTTTTAAATGGTGGGATGAAAGATTGGAGCTCAAAAAGTTCAAGGAAAAATTCCTGAGCAAGACGTTCCCGACGCATCCTACGTTCCTGCTCGGAGAAACAGCATTGTTCTCCTTCGTTACCCTTGTCGCCACCGGCGTCTTCCTCGGGTTTCTCTATGAGCCTTCGACAAGGATGGTTTCCCTCTTTGGAGCGATGGTGCCGGCAGCCTATGCAAGCGTCGTAAGAATCGACCTGCTTCCGATGGGCATGATCATCAGGCGCATCCACCATTGGTCAGCCATGATCATGATAGCCGCCATACTTGCACATCTCCTGAGGATCTATTTTACCTCGTCCTACCGGAAGCCGCGGGAGATCAACTGGCTCGTGGGCTTAAGCCTCTGGGGCACGGCGATGGTCGCGGCGTTTACCGGCTATCTGCTCCCCTACAGCCAATTCTCGGTGACCGCCACGTCCATTGCCTATTATATGGCAAAGTCGGTGCCGTGGGTCGGGGACTGGATGTCAAGGCTTCTCTTTGCCGGCGATTTCCCTTCGGACGGGACCGTTCCGCGCTTCTTCTTTATGCATGTCATGCTGATCCCCGCCACGCTGATCGGGCTCATTAGTACGCACTTTCTTATTCTGGTAAAACAGAAGCATACCGAGCCCCGGTCCAATAAGGACCGGAAGGAAGCCCAGGGCGGCAGGAGGCTTATCGGCATCCCCATCTGGCCCGAACAGGGCGTCATCAGCCTGTCGTTTTTCCTGTTCCTGATTTCCGTGGTTGTGCTGATGGCTGCCTATATCCCCTTGAACCCGATCGAGATATACGGCCCCCCCTCGCCGGGAACGCCCGTAATGAGGCCTGACTGGTATTTTCTTGTCGTATACGGATTTCTGAAGCTCGTGCCCGGCGACCTGGTATTTACCGTCCTGGGGGGGAAGATCACGCCCGAGACCATCGGCGGCGTTATCTTTCCCGCATCGACATTTGTCGTGTATGCATTGGTCCCCTTTTTCGACAGGTCGAAGGAGCCGCAGAACTATATGGAAAACCCCCTTCGCAGGCCCTTCATGACCTCACTCGGCGTGGGGGCGATTGTTTTTCTTTGCATGATGGTCGTCGCCGGGTACATCGACGTGCTCCATATCACGCCGAAAGCGATGATAGCCTATGCACTTGTCGCGACAGCCGCTGCCTGGAGCATCAGTTACACGCTCCTGCGCTGGTACAACGGAAAGAGAGGCCATTAATGTCAAAGCTTGACCGCGTCTTCCTGTGCGCCCTTCTCGTGTGCGGCGCATTCGTGTCCTCCCCGTCAGCGCGGGCCGCTGACGTCAAAAAATCCGGCAATTCCTGCGTCCGTTGTCATTCTCAACTGCCGGGCAGCAGCTTTGTCGGGGCAAAGTCCCACAGCTGGACAGGTTCGATCCATCAGAAACATGGAGTCACCTGTGACAAATGCCATGGAGGCAATTCCCGTGCATCTGAACAGAAAGAGGCGCACGCGGGCGTGCTCAGCTCAAGCAATCCCGGGAGCCCGGTGTACTTCAAGAATATCCCCTCCACGTGCGGCAAATGCCACGGAGCCGAGTTCTATAAATTCACCCAGAGCCTGCATTATAAGCGGCTTGAATCAGCGGGAAAGGGACCTGAATGCGTGACCTGTCACGGCTCCATGGTCACCAGTATTTTAACACCCGACACCATAGCCGCTGTATGCGAGCAGTGCCATAACGAGAGGATGGGCATCTTCCCCTATGTACCGCAAAAGGCGAAGGCGGTCCTGCTTCTGCTGAAGGAAAGCTCCTCTCTTCTCGACGCGGAAGCGGAGCTTCATCATCGTGCCGGAAGCGCCGAACAGACCCGCGCTCTGAGCGATGCCCGGTCGTTCCTGCATTCCGCCAGGCTGGATTGGCATAAGTTTGATCTCGACACGATCATCGCTGATTTGCAGGATGTGTACAAATCCCTGAAGAAGCTGTCACCCGCGGGCCCCCGCCGCTAAATTCTTCGATTGAAACCTTCCTGCAGGCAAGGGGACTTTACAAACAATTTTTTGTGCAGAGACGCAAAGGCGCCACGCAAGAAAGGGAGGATTTAACTTTTCTTAGCGTGCTTTGTTTATGATCGTGTTTACGAGCAGGACGGCGCGAGTGCAGGATACGGCTTTGCCTGAGATATCTTAGCTTTGGTTTTTTGGTTCACGTTTGTCCGGGTCAGGAGGATTGATTATGACCGAACAACACGCTCCCGGATGGCCGGGCATCCCCGCACGTTGGACCTCAAGCGCGAAGAGCGGGGTTGGCACATCGTTGAGCCCCGCAAGCCGCGTCTGGTTCACTTTGAGCCACGGCATCCTGAACGAGATCTATTATCCCCGCGTGGACCAGGCGTGTACGCGCGATCTGGGCCTTATCGTCACCGACGGCCGGGACTTTTTCTCCGAGGAAAAACGCCACGCTTCATCCACGGTGAGTTATCCCGTTGAAGGCGTTCCGGCCTACCACCTGGCGAACACCGGCAAGGACAATCGCTACCGGATCGAGAAGGACATTATCACTGATCCCGGAGGGACGTTGTATTCCAGCGGACCCGCTTCGTTGCCCTCAAGGGGAAAATACAGGACTACCGCCTTTACGCCCTGCTGGCGCCGCACCTCGGCAACCACGGCGCCGGCAATACCGCGTGGGCCGGAGACTACAAAGGCGTACCCATGCTTTTTGCAGAACGGGACGGAAGGGCCCTGGCCCTGGCGAGCTCGGCATCGTGGCTCAAGCGTTCTGTCGGCTTTGTCGGAGTATCCGATACCTGGCAGGACCTGATGCGACACAAGCAGATGACCCGGGAATACACCCGCGCAGAAAACGGCAATGTAGCGCTGTGCGGCGAAATCGACCTCGCCGCATGCGATGGAACGTTCCTGCTCGCGCTGGGCTTCGGCAGCAATGTTGCCGAGGCAGGGAACCGCGCCCTGGCAAGTCTCTACGAAGGGTTCGAATCAGCGCGGGACTTGTACATCGGCGAGTGGCAGGCGTGGCAGCGGATGCTGCCCATTATGGACAGCGACAAGAGCGATGCTCATAGCCTGTTCCGGGCGAGTACAACGATCCTGCGGACCCATGAGTCAAAACGCTTTCCCGGCGGCCTGATCGCGAGCCTTGCCATTCCCTGGGGTTTTTCCAAGGGCGACGATGATCTCGGCGGATACCATCTTGCGTGGCCGCGGGACCTGGTTGAATCCGCCGGAGGGCTTCTGGCCGCGGGTGCGCGAAAAGACGTTCATCGGGTCCTCCACTATCTTCAGGTCACGCAGGAAGGTGAAGGATACTGGCCGCAGAACATGTGGCTTGACGGCACGCCGTACTGGCACGGCATCCAGATGGACGAGACCGCTTTCCCCATCCTGCTCGTTGACCTGGCGCGGAGGGAAAAAGCGCTGGACAAGGGCGATATAGCCGGACTGTGGCCCATGGTCCGAAGGGCGGCAAGCTTTATCGTACGAAACGGACCGGTAACGCAGCAGGACCGGTGGGAGGAGGACGCGGGCTATTCGCCGTTCACGCTTGCAGCCGAGATAGCGGCTCTTCTGGCCGCCGCGGACCTTGCCGAGCTGAACAACGAGCCCAAGGCCGCCGTGTATCTCCGTGAGACCGCCGACACCTGGAACGCGAACATCGAACGCTGGGTCTACGTGACGGGCACGGAGCTGGCAAAGCTCACCGGGGTTGAAGGCTACTACGTGCGCATTGCGCCTCCGGAAACGGCAGATGCCGCGTCTCCGGCAGCCGGGTTTGTGCCGATCAAGAACCGGCCGATCGGCCAGAGCGCCGAGCCCGCCGTCCATATCGTGAGCCCCGACGCCCTGGCCCTGGTCCGCTTCGGCCTGCGCGCGGCCGATGATCCCCGTATCGTCAATACGGTGAAGGTCATAGACTCCCTCTTGAAAGTGGAGATGCCCCACGGCCCTGCGTGGCGCCGGTACAATGACGATGGCTACGGTGAACATGCGGATGGTTCTCCTTTTGACGGCACGGGCATCGGCCGGGCCTGGCCGCTGCTTTCCGGCGAGCGCGCCCATTATGAACTCGCGGCGGGCCGGCGCGCGGAAGCGGAACGGCTCTGCAGGACCATGGAGGCCTTTGCCAACGAAGGAGGATTGATCTCCGAGCAGGTATGGGACAGCCCCGACGTCCCGGAGAAGGAGCTCTTTTTCGGCAGGCCGTCGGGTTCGGCCATGCCGCTTGTCTGGGCGCATGCCGAGTACGTGAAGCTGAGACGGTCCTTGCGGGAGGGCCGGGTATTCGATACGCCCCCGCAGACCGTCGAGCGCTACCAGATCGAAAAAAGGACGTCTCCGTATTCGCTCTGGCGCTACAACCACAAAATCCGCACAATAAAAGCAGGCAGGACGTTGCGCATCGAGGTGCTGCAGCAGGCCGCGATCCACTGGAGCGCGGACTCCTGGAGGACAGCGCAGGATATCGCGACGCGCGATACGGACCTCGGCATGCATGTGGCGGACCTGCCTTCAAAGGATTTTGCCGCGGGAGGCACGATTATTTTCACGATCTACTGGCCTGAGCAGGCCAAATGGGAAGGGACGGATTATTCGGTCGGCATATCGAAAGCATGACGGATTATCCTGAGGGCGGTTCTTATGGACAGAAACGATCGATTCTCAAACTCACAAGGCGCAGCCTACTGGCTGCTGTTTCTGATCGCGGGCGTTTTCATCGGCGCATTTCTGCACAATTATATTCTTCCTGATCCGTATCCATCAACGACGATCCCCCGCGAAGCGACCGCTGACTTCAAGTTGCTGGCTGAGGCGTGGAACGCGATCGGGCAGCACTATGTCGACCGGTCCGCCGTGCAGCCCCGTAAAATGACCTACGGCGCGATTTCCGGCATGGTTGATTCGCTGGGAGACACGGGGCACAGCGGTTTCCTGAGCCCCGAGATGGTAGAGGCTGAACGAATCATCGAGGCCGGGCAGTTTGCGGGGATCGGGGCGGAAATTCAGATGAAAGATGACAAGGTGGTGATCGTTGCGCCGATGGACGGCTCGCCTGCGAAAAAAGCGGGTGTCAGGCCGGGCGATATCATCGTCAAGGTCGGCGGCGCGAAAACCGACGGTCTTTCGTTGCCGGAGGTGGTGCGGAAAATCATGGGACCGGCCGGAACGCACGTGACGCTTACGCTCAAAGACCCGCGCACGGGAGAGGAAAGGACGCTTACGATCAGGCGGGCGACTATTACTCTTCACAGTGTCACGTGGCGCATACTGCCGGATTTGCGCATTGCCCACGTGCGGATCGCGTTCTTCAGCAAGGGAACGTCGCAGGAACTGGAAAAAGCGCTTGCAGAAATAGGGCGGCAGAGGGCGCACGGGGTGGTCCTCGACCTCCGAAACGACCCGGGCGGGCTCCTCGATATGGCAATCGGAGCAGCAAGCCAGTTCCTGGAAGGCGGAAAAGTGCTGCAGGAAAAGGACGCGAAGGGGGGAGTACGAGCTGTCGCCGTGGAAACGAATGTCAGGAAGTGCGGGTTGCCCCTGGTTGTTCTGATCAACGCCGGAACTGCCAGCGCGTCGGAGATCGTTGCCGGCGCGCTTCAGGACGCGAAGCGCGCGGTCCTGGTGGGAGAGACAACCTTCGGCACCGGGACGGTCCTGAACCCGATACCCCTTTCGGACGGCTCGGCATTGCTGCTTGCCGTCATGGAATGGCTCACTCCAAATGGACGGACAATCTGGCACAAAGGGATTGTGCCCGATGTCAAGGTCGCTCTCCCGGCGGACGTACCGCCTTTGTTGCCCGAAGCTGAACAGGGAATGACCCTCGCGCAGCTAAAATCGAGCAAAGACGCGCAGTTGCTTCGCGCGATCGATTATTTGAACGAAAATAAACCCGCCGGGAGCAGACACGCTCCCGCGGGGTCTTTGTAACGGCAGAGAGAAGTATCTTGATCGGGAAAGCAACGGCCCGTTGGAAAATTGGCGTGATACCGTTCCGATACTCTATTCCGGCATACGTCAGGTGTTTCTTGGTCTGGCCGCAGCAGCAGCGGTCTTCCTGATAGGGGTTGTAATCGGCGCGAGTATAACTGGATAATTATGCCAAAGAAGGAGAGAGAACGCAAAAATACATCAGGAAAACTGAAACGTCACTTTTCGGACGATCCTGAGAGGGGAATGCCGCTGTTTTGAAAGGTTTTTGGGATTTTGTCTAATTCGGCTTTGACAAGGTAAGGGACAAATTGATCTTTAGGAGATTTCAAAAGCAATATAATAGCTTCCTTGGAAAGATTGCGAAGTCTGATATCGCCGTTTTGCTTGATACTGTCCGCCAGCGCGTTCATGCTGCTGATTGATTGTCTCAACTCGCACACAGGCAACTCATTGCTTTTTGCCTTTGAAAATACGTTGGAGCAAAAATATTCAGCAAGCTCTTTCAGAATTTCTAAAGCCAGTTTATTTTGTTGCCTGTTAAGAATGTTAGGCGCCCCGCCTCCCGGATAATCTAAAAGGTGCGTGTCGAGTAAATGTCTTGCGCTGATTCTCTTCTCGTCGTTCGTTGCGTGTATCGCATCTCTCAAGACATTGCTAAAGAGGCCGCTGATTCTCTTGTTCCGCAAAATAGGAGGATTACGCTTGATTAGTATGAGTGATTTTTTGTAAGCGGTTTGTTTTAAACTATGGATACTGCACGCGGCGTCCTGCATTTCATTTTCTTCCCAGGGCCCGATATAATATTCTAAAGACATTGCCCACATAATAGCGCTGAATGGGCAAAACTTAAAAAATATATCCCAAGAGTAAGCCATCCCGTTTATAAGATGAGGGATGTCGAAAAGGTCCAATTCTCTTTCAGACGTAAACGGATTTTTATAGCCGGGATAGGGGATTATTTCAACGTGACCGCCGAACGTGCCGGGCACATCGGCGACAGGATATATTCTGAGGTCCTTGCCGCCGAAGAAAAAAGCTTCATATCGGGTGGGGTTGTAATCGCTGAGAACCGGGGGCGTAATTGCCGACCTGTCATAAAAGCTGAAATGAAACGGTATGTCTTCCTTCTTCTTCATGCCGCCGCCCTGGAAATCCGCGTCTCCCAAACCGTTATGAGTCTATGCTTCTTTTGCAACTGTGTCAATTACAAATTCGTAAAAACATAAGCCCCCGGTCGCCAGGAGCCGGAAGCCGATTTACCTCACATCTTCCAGTATTCAATTATACAATATGCCGGCGCGCTTTAGGGTGCCCCTGCGAAAAAAAAGTAACGGTGAGCCCTGTTCAAACATTGTTTTGATTATCGTCGCATTCTTGTGAACGGCGGGAGGAGGCGGCTATTCAGAGAGCAGCAGTTCGTCATTCTGCGACGGCTTCTCAGAGTTGTTCCGGGTACGTGCTCCGGCCGGGGTGTAGTAGTACGGCCACGGTACGAGATTTTTAGAGCAACATCTTTAAAATTATAAAAGAAATTGGCGGGAGAGCATGAGAATCGAACTCACCTCACCGTACTCACGCACGGTGACAGCGGATTTGAAGTCCGGGACGGGCACCAGCTCCGTAACCTCTCCCTTGTGAGAACAGCATGATTGGAAGTTGAAGATTGTACCCTGCACTCTTGAGAAGCATAGCCTGTATTCGCGCATCGCACTCGTAGGCACTGCCACAGGCTCGTCGGCGCCGGGCACGGATAAATTGGAAAGTGAAAATTACAACCGGTCGATGAATGAATTATACTTGAGACAAACGAGAACCGCAACTATATTTTGCTTTCTTTCTTCCATGGCGATACCTTCGCAGCCAATTCCGTGTTGCGCCCGTTCACTCCTCATTGAGAATTGCCCCTTGTTATCAGAAGATTCACGGCCAAATCGAGCTCCCGATGGGCGCCGATCAGAACGACGATGTCGTCGGCCTGCAAAACGAAATCCGGCCCCGGGTTCGTGTTTGCCTCGCCGTTCCGGGCGACGGCAATGACTGAGGCGCCGGTGTTTTTCCGGATATCGAGGTCCCGGAGCGTTCTGCCGATTGCAGGCGCGCCGGGATCGAGCTGGACATTCTCCACGGTCGCGCCGGCGAAGAGCGCGGCAACGCGGCCGATGTTTTCCTGGTCCAGGGACAGACCGCGAAGCATTTTATAGCCTTCGAAGCGTACGAGCCGGATCTGATTGGCGATGACGTTGTTCGGAATGTGATATTCGTGGAGCACGCGGGAGAATATTTCTACGGAGGTCTCGAACTCCTCGGGGATCACCTGGTCCGCGCCGAGCCGGTAGAGCTCGTCCACCTCTGCCGCGTACCGGGTGCGGACGAGAATAAAGATGGCGCTGTTCAGCTGCCTCGCCATGCGCACGGCCATCCGGGTCGCGTTGTAGTCCGATATGGCGAAGACGATGGCCTTGGCACATGCAACGCCGGCGCGCTGGAGCACGTCCTCCCGCGTGATGTCGCCGTAGATGAGGGGTTCTCCCTCTTCCCGCGCCTTGCGGATGGTATCGGCGTTCACCTCGAGCACGACGTAGGGAATGTGGGTGGCCTTGAGCGTTTTTGCCAGGTTCATGCCGTTCAAGCCGTAGCCCGCGATGATCGTATGCCCGGTGAGAGAACAGACGTTCTCCTTTTCCTTGAGCCGCCCCCCGGCCATCGGAAGCCCGGCGACGAGCCACGGCCCGGCCTGGATGATGAACGGCGTGGCCAGCATGCTCAGGATGGAAGCGTTGATGAAGGCCTGGAACGCGCCGTTGCTCATCAGCTTGTGGTCAAGTCCCTGCTGCGCAAGGAGGAAGGAGAACTCGCCGATCTGCGCCAGACCGAGGCCCGCGAGCAGGGCGCTCCGGATGGGATACCGGAGCGTTTTCGCCGTGATGATCACCAGGCCGGTTTTTAAAACTAACAGCATCATCGTGAGGAGAAGAAGCAGGGGCCAGTGCATCCTGAAGTAATCGGTATGGAGCAGCATGCCGATGGAGATGAAGAAGATGCTCGCGAAGTAATCGCGAAAGGGCATGATCTCGGCCACGATGTGGTGGCTGTACTCGGATTCTGAGATGATCAGCCCGGCGAGGAACGCGCCGAGCGCGAGCGACAGGCCGAGGCTGAAGGTGATCCACGCCGCGCCGAGGCAGAGGAGCACGACGAGAAGGAAGAACATCTCCCGGTTCTTGAGACGGATGACCTGGTGGAGCAGGAAGGGCACGATCCGGCGGGCGGAGAAATAGACGGCGATGAGCCCCAGCACGGCCTTGCCCAGGGAAACGAGCACCGAGAAAGCGGTGACCTCGCCGGCCGCGCTCGCTTCTCCGAGCACCGGCAGGAGAAGCATCATGGGAACAACGGCGATGTCCTGAAACAGCAGGATGCCGGTCGACAGCCTGCCGTGGGCCGTATCGAGCTCGGCGCGGTCCGAGTACATCTTGAGGACAATGGCCGTGCTGCTCAGGGACGCGAGAAATCCGAAAAAAAGCGCCTGGGGCAGGGAATAGTGGAACAGAACGGCAAGCCCGGCCACTGCGGCAACGGTCAGCAGGACCTGGACACCTCCGCCGATCAGGAACTGGCGGCCTGATCTCAGGATATCCTGAATCGAGAATTCGAGCCCGACCGTGAACAGGAGAAGGACCACGCCCATGTCCGCGAGCCGCTCGACCACGCGCGTTTCGGTAATGACGGCCGCGCCGTAGGGGCCGATCAGGACGCCGGTGATCAAAAACCCGACGAGCGCGGGCAGTTTGACCCGGTGGAAGATATAGGTGATCGGGAGCGATACAGCGAGCAGGATGATGAGTTCCCGCAGTATGGTGACTTCCTGTTGCTGCATGGCTGATATCATACCATATTTCGCCGCTTTCTGTAACGGGGTTTGAATGCGGCGTGTTGAACGGCCAGGTCAAACCGGGAGACGTTGTCGCCATTGTCGGGGCGGACCCGGTGGGGCTCACAAGAAACTGATCACCCATACGTTCAGGCTTGATGAGATCATGAAGGCCTACGACACCTTCGGAAATGCCGCAAAAGAGAAAAGTCCTGAAGGTGCCTATGAAGGCAGCGTAGCCGCTTGCTGAGCGATCAAGGCCTGGAAGAGGATATAGTTTACACATCCGTCCGCCAAGCCTCGATCTTCCTGCGGTTCAAAATCACGATAAAAAAAACGATGCCGCTGATCAGGCCGCCCGCGGCAAAGGTGAGAGGGGACTTGAGCGCGTGGGCAACCGAGCCGGCGAACAAGCTGCCGAACGGGGTGAGTCCCCCGAATGACAGCGTGTACAGGCTCATCACCCGGCCGCGAAGCCGGTCCTCGGTATTG
>OBLJ01000114.1_pt1 | contig 10411 bp, 7 predicted proteins | sample 2433971 | NCBI WGS metagenome assembly OBLJ01 (sample SAMEA2468440, study PRJEB22500) | soil metagenome | biome: Glassland; feature: Farmland; material: Clay | place: Australia | collected 2013-01-31 | depth 0.55 m
ACGTGAAGGTCCCCCTCGCTGACCGGGTGGAGGGACTCAAAAAAGTCATGTACCAGGAAAAACTCGGCACGGTCTACGATAAGATTGGGCGGTTGAAGACGCTGTCCGGTCATCTCGCCGGGCTCGTGCAGGTCGACCAGAACGCTGTGGAACGCGCGGCCTACCTGTGCAAGGCGGACCTGATCACGGGTGTCGTGGGCGAGTTTCCCAAACTCCAGGGAGTGATGGGCAGACACTATGCGCTTATATCCGGCGAGGATGCGAAGGTCGCGGACGCCATCGTAGAGCATTACCTGCCTCGCTTTGCCGGCGATAAACTGCCCGGGTCACTCGAAGGCGTGTGCGTGGGAATCGCCGACCGGATCGACACGATCACCGGATGCTTCTCGGCGGGTCTCGTCCCGAGCGGGTCAGAGGACCCTTACGGGCTGCGCCGGCAGTCAGTTGGCATCTTGAACATGCTGATGGAGAGGGGTCTTCGGCTTTCGCTCGCAGAGCTTATTGCCAAGGCATGCAGGGAGTACGGTCTCAAGAAAAATGATGCAATAAAGGTTGAGTCCGACACGCTCGACTTTTTTCGACAGCGGCTGGCCGGCATGCTTGCATCGGAAGGATTCCGGTCCGACATTGTGGACGCAGCGCTGTCGGTCGATTTCGATGATCCGCTCATCGCCAGGGAGAAGGTGAAGGCACTCGATGCCTTGAGGACCTCGGAGGATTACCGGCCGCTCGTAACAGCGCTCAAACGGGCCGGGAACATTCTGCCGAAGCAGTTCGAGGGGACGGTCAAGAAGAGTCTCCTCAAACAGGAGGCGGAGAAGACGCTCTACGGGGCGTATAGTGAGATAAAGGAGCGGGCCGTAGAAAAGGCCGCGACGCTCGATTTTCGTGGCGCGCTCGCCGACATCGCATCGCTCAGAAAACCGGTTGACGCCTTCTTCGACACGGTCATGGTCATGGACAAGGATGAAGAGGTAAAGAACAATCGTCTTGCGCTCCTGGCCGGCATTACCCGCCTCTTCTCGCGCATTGCCGATTTCTCGCGGCTGGTTTTAAGTGCCGAAGAATAGAACGCGGGACTGAAGAAGGTGAGAAACTGAGAGGATAAGAGGACTTTCTTAACTTCTCAATTTCCCAGCTTCAAACAAAAAAAATTCAGGAGGACAGTCATATGGCAACGGGGAAAAAATATATTTACTTTTTTGGGAGTGGAAAGGCCGACGGGACAGGGACGATGAAGGACCTGCTCGGCGGCAAGGGCGCGGGCCTTGCCGAGATGACGAACGCCGGGGTCCCGGTGCCGCCGGGGTTCACGATCACGACGGAGGTCTGCAACCTGTTCTACGATCTCGGGAAGCGCGTACCGGACGGACTCGACGCCGAGATGCGGGGGTACATGAAGATGGTCGAGGACGCGCTGGGCGGCAGGTTCACGTTCGGCGACGCGGACCGGCCGCTCCTCGTTTCCGTGCGCTCCGGCTCGAAGTTCTCCATGCCCGGCATGATGGATACGGTGCTGAACCTGGGTCTCAACGATACGACGATCCACGGTCTCATCCGTCGGACCGGCAATGAGCGCTTTGCCTGGGACGCCTACCGCCGTTTCATCCAGATGTTCGGCAACGTGGTGATGGGAATCGAGAAGGAAGTGTTCGAGCACATCATCCATGAGGTGAAGAAAAAGAAACGAGTGAATCTCGACATTGAGCTCACGGCAGAAGACCTCAAGGGACTGGTTGAAAAATTCAAATCGAAGGTGAAGCAGGTCATGAAACGCGAGTTCCCCCAAGACCCGTGGGAACAGCTCTTAATGGCCCGCGACGCGGTCTTCGGCTCGTGGAACAACCCCCGTGCTATAACCTATCGTAGACTGAACGACATCCCCGGCAACCTCGGCACGGCCGTGAGCGTTCAGTCCATGGTCTTCGGCAACATGGGAGACACGTCGGCAACGGGCGTGGGCTTTACGCGGGACCCGTCCACGGGAGCCAAGGAATTCTACGGCGAGTATTTGACGAACGCCCAGGGCGAGGACGTCGTGGCCGGCATCCGTACGCCGCACCCCATCGCGGACCTTCAAAAGGAAATGCCGCAGGTGTATCGCCAACTCCATGATATCACGACCAGGCTCGAGAAACATTACCGCGACGTGCAGGACTTCGAGTTCACGGTGCAGGAAGGCACGCTCTACATGCTCCAGACCCGCACGGGCAAACGCACGGCCCATGCCGCGGTCAAGATAGCCGTCGATATGGTGGCTGAAGGGCTCATCTCCAAGGAAGAGGCCGTGCTTCGCGTCGAGCCGGCGTCCCTTGATCAGCTCCTGCATCCCATTATCGACCCCAAAGCAAAGATCCAGGTGATCGCCAAGGGCCTCCCGGCCTCTCCGGGCGCTGCCTCGGGTAAGGTCGTGTTTACTGCGGACGAAGCCGTGAAGCACGCGAAAAAAGAAAAAGTCATTCTCGTCCGGCCCGAGACCACGCCCGACGACATTCACGGCATGGATGCGGCCAAGGGCATTCTCACGGCCCGCGGCGGCATGACGTCCCACGCGGCGGTCGTTGCCCGCGGCATGGGCAAACCCTGCGTGGCCGGCTGCGAAACCATCAAGGTTGATCTCAAGGCCGAAAAGTTCAGCGTCAACGGCGTTGTCGTAAAATTGGGCGACTTCATCACCATCGACGGAGGCACGGGCCGCGTTATCCTCGGGAAGGTCCCGACGGCAGAGCCCACGGTAAGCGGCGATTTCGGCACGCTCATGACGTGGGTCGACGAGGTGCGCACCCTGGGGGTCCGCGCCAATGCAGACATTCCGCGCGACGCCAAAATGGCGCGTCAGTTCGGGGCCGAGGGCATCGGGCTGTGCCGCACCGAGCACATGTTCTTTGCGTCTGACCGGCTGCCGATCGTGCAGCAGATGATCCTCGCCAACGAGACCGAGGCGCGCGAGAAGGCGCTCGCCAAGCTCCTTCCCATGCAGCGGTCGGATTTCAAGGGGCTCTTTGAGGCCATGGCGGGTTTCCCGGTCACCATCCGTCTCCTTGACCCGCCGCTCCATGAATTTTTGCCCAAGCGCGAAGAACTCATGGTTGAGATCGCCGTAATGCAGGCGAAGCGCGCGCCCAAGGCGTCGATCGCAAAAAAGGAAAAGCTCCTTCTCCGCGTGGAGGATCTGCATGAGTTCAACCCCATGCTCGGCCACCGCGGCTGCCGTCTCGGCATCGTCTATCCCGAGATCACCCGCATGCAGACCCGGGCCATCATCGAGGCGGCCTGCGAACTGGCCAAGAAGGGCAAGAACATCATTCCCGAGATCATGGTGCCGCTCGTCGGCATCAAGAAAGAGCTCCAGAACCAGAAGGACCTCATCAAGGCGACTGCCGAAGAGGTGATGAAGAAGAAGGGTGTTAAGGTCGACTATATGATCGGGACGATGATCGAGCTGCCGCGCGCCGCCCTTATCGCCGATGAGATCGCGAAAGAGGCCGAGTTCTTCTCCTTCGGCACGAACGACCTGACGCAGACCACCTTCGGCTTCAGCCGCGACGACGCCGGCAAGTTCATCGGCTACTATACCGAGAACAATATCCTCGAGAAAGACCCGTTCCAGACCCTGGACCAGGAGGGTGTGGGCCAGCTTGTGAAGATGGGCGTGACCAAGGGCCGCTCCACAAGGCCAAACCTCAAGGTCGGCATCTGCGGCGAGCACGGCGGCGACCCGGCGAGCGTCGAGTTCTGTTATAAGACCGGGCTCAACTACGTAAGCTGCTCGCCCTACCGCGTGCCGATTGCGCGGCTGGCAGCGGCGCACGCCAAGCTCAAGGAAAGAGGCGTGGGCGGGTCCGGGACGAAGTAATTCTGAATACAGCATCGAGAAGGGCGGCGAAAGCCGCCTTTTTTGTTTGAGTCCAATTCTCAAAAATATCTTTACAACGAGCTGCGGCATGTTAAAATAACGTTGTAACATGTCCGGAGGTGCTCTATGCGCAGAAAGGTGTTTTCCGAGGGAATAGTAAGGCAGTCTCAATTCCCACCGCCTATCTGAGCAAGCTTGACCTTGCCATGGGGGCCAAAGTTGATGTGTAGCTTGACGAAGATCATGACCGAACCGTCATCGAGCCTGTGCGCAAAAAGAAAACTCCAAAGGGCGTGAATAGAGAATTCGTTGCTCAGGTAAATGAGTTCATCGAAAAATATTGTCCCGCACTCAAGGAACTCGCGAAGAAGTGAAATACCTCTCCGCAGTACCGGCACTTTTCTCGAACGGCTTTTATCTTGAGGCTTCGCAGAAGGAACTTGTGCAGTTTTCGCTGGATATGGCTGTCGGGAAGTTGTCGGACATTGAAGCGGTGGTTGGTTGAAGAAGCATTCCTCGGCTGAGTGAAATCGCTTTCCCAGGATATTATTAAAACCGTCGAGTTTAACCACAAAAGACTACTTAAGCTAATTCCGACTGATATTTTCAAGAATCTGCGGTCTTTTTATATGGGAAAAAATGACGCAAAAATCTCTTGACGAAAAATACATGCAAATGGCGCTGCGATTGGCCGGGAAGGCCCGGGGACGGACGAGTCCCAATCCCATGGTCGGCGCTGTCGCGGTGAGGGACGGCAAGGTCATCGCCAGCGGGTATCACCGGAAGGCGGGTGAGCCCCATGCCGAGGCGATCGTGCTCAAAAAGTTGGGCAGAGCGGCAAAGGGCGCAACTCTCTACGTGACGCTTGAACCCTGTTCACATAGGGACAAACGCACGCCACCGTGCACGCCGCTGGTGATGCAAAGTGGAGTGAAGCGCGTTGTTGTCGCAATGATCGACCCGAATCCTCGTGTTTCCGGTGGAGGCGTCAAGGTCCTGCGAAGGACCGGCCTCGAAGTTGTAACCGGCGTACTCGAAGAAGAGGCGAGAAAACTGAACGAGGCGTTTATCAAGCATATCATCGGCGGCATGCCCTTCGTGACGCTTAAGATCGCCCAGACCCTGGACGGGAAGATCGCCACGTCAGCGGGAGAGTCGAAGTGGATCACGGGAGAGATGGCGCGCGAGGCGGCGCACCGGCTCCGTGACTCCAACGACGCCATTCTTGTCGGCATCAAAACGGTCCTCACGGACGATCCGTCGCTTACTGCAAGAATCCCCGGAGGACGGGACCCGGTCCGCGTGATCGTTGACAGCAGACTGCGAATCCCCGTCAACGCCAGGGTCTTGACCCAGAAGTCCCCGGCAAAAACCATTATCGCCGCTTTGCCGGGCGCGCCGGAAAGTAAAATAAAAAAACTTCAGGCCGCCGGCGCAGAAATACTTTTAGTCAAGAGCGCCCAAGGACGCGTTGATTTGCGGGATCTCATGAAAAAACTCGGGAAGAGGGCCATAATGTCCGTGCTTATCGAGGGTGGGGCGGAAATAAACGCTTCGGTCTTGAAGACCGGGCTGGTAGACAAGGTCGTGATGTTTCTCGCCCCTCTGCTCATGACCGGTACCAATTCGCTCTGTTCGATCGGCGGGTCATCACCGGCAAGGCTCAACCCGGGGCTCAAGGTGCAAGAGGGAACGGCGAGGGTTATCGGGGGGGGCTTGATGGGCGAAGGATATATTCGGGAGTTTTCTTGGCTTTAATCTCCAATCATTTAACCATCAAAGCGAACATTCCGGTTTTCATCATCTTTACTTCAAAAGCAGGCAGAAACAGCGATACGACCTTTGCGAAAGCGCGCGAACCGCTCAGCCCGATAATGCCGATGATTCTTTCCGCCTGCGACAAAATGAGCCACGCGAGCAGTAAGTTTGCCACCAGGGCGAGAAACACGGGAACGTAGCCGTTGACGCCGACCAGGACCAGCGCGGTCGTGATCATGGCCGGCCCGGCAATGAGCGGCGTGCCCATCGGCACCACGCCGAATTCGGCGCTTCGCGGCATTTTCTTCTCTCCGGCCTGGAGGATGTCATTGACGGCGATGATCAGGAGAATCACGCCGCCGGCGATCATGAAATCCTCGACCAGGATTCCGAGGGCCTTGAATATGGCCCGACCCAGGAGGACAAAACCCACGGTCACCAGAAACGCCGTGAGAATGGACTGGCGGACGACCCTCCTGCGCTCATGCTTCTTCATCCCTTCGGTCATGCCCACATAGAGCGGCAGGGTCCCGGGCGCGTCCAACGCTACCATGATGGGGATCAGGCTCATCAGAAATGCTTGCAAGCTGTCCATGCGCATTGCTCCCGAAAAAAGTATAGCTGATATTCAGCGGCATGTCCAGCCCTCGATACTTTTCCCCCTGGATGTGCATTGCTGAAAACCTCGGTGAGAACAAGATGCTCGGATTGCTTACGATCATACCTTATTGTAAACTTCATATTTATGAGGCTACCGGCATTCCCAAAACGCGCGCTGACGGCGGGTCCCTCATGATCTCAAGGTCCGGCCTGCAGGGAGGCGATCAGTCAGTCGTCCGGCTGATGCGCGTTGAGTTCCCGGGACAGGTCATATCCGATCAAGCGTCATGGTCATCCGGTGAAGTTCCTTCCATCTGCGGTACCGTTTTTCCGCGCCTGCATTGTGCCTCGGCGCAACGGTCTCGACCGGCACAGCCAGCCTCTTGATGTCCTCAGGGCTCCACACCCCTTGCGCGAGGCCCGCCAGCAGTGCCGCGCCGAGGGCCGAGACTTCCTGCTCGGCTCCTACGAGCAGTTCTTTCCCGAGGATATCGGATTGTATTTGCGTCAGATAGCTCAGCGATGAGAGCCCGCCGGAAATCGCAAATGACCCGGGTTCGAATCCCGCCGCCCTGGTCTCCTCCGCGATATCTTTCATGAAGAACGCAATGTTTTCCACGGCGCCGCGGATGATGTCTCCGGATGTGCTCGCCCCGGTCAGGCCGTGGAGGGAGCTCGAGATATCGCTCTCCCAGTGCGGCGCGCCGGTTCCGTTCAGCCCGATGAACGCGACGACGTCGGTGGTCGCCTGCCAGCAGAGATCGTCGAGTCCTTCGTAATCAGAAAACAAATGGATGCGGCTTCTGAGCCACTCCAGCGCGTCGCCCACGGCGTTCACGCTTCCCTCGAGAAGATAATGCCGTTCTGTCTGGGTAGAATAGTGCACGGACGCCATTAACCCCTTCGCAGGGACGAGCTCCGGTCCCGTGTTCACCATGAGGAACCCGCCGGTGCCGTAATTGATGCCGCCGTCACCCCGTTCTAAAACGCCGAGGCCGAGCATTGCCGCCTGCTGGTCGCCGATACAGGCCAGCAGGGGCAATTCGCCTGCCGCGGTTTGAAGGCTGCCGAAAGGTGTTGCCGTCGGCCGGACCTCGGGAAGCTTGATGCCGGAAAGTCCGAAGAGGTTCAGGAGCTTCGGGTCCCAGTCGAGCGTATGGATGTTCATGAGCTGTGTGCGTGCTGCGTTGGTATGGTCGATCACCGCGCGATGACTGTCGGCAAGACGCTGTGTCAAAAAGCTGCTGAGCGTGCCGAACACGATTGGGCCCTTTCGCGCAGCGGCAACATTATCTTTGAGCCAGCGGAACTTCGATGCCGAATAGTAGGGAGTGGGGGGCAGGCCGGTGGCCTCGAAGATGATTGCCGCGTCGGATGTCCGCTGCCGCACGATATCGAGCCCCCGCGTGTCACGCCAGCTTATGACCGGCGACAGCGGCTCACCGGTGGCTTCGTTCCAGATAAGACAGGAGGAACGCTGACAGGACAGCCCGATCCCGCGGGGCGTGGACCCCGACGCTTGCAGGGACAGGACCGCTTCGCGCAGCACGTCCCGGACCGTCTTCAGGATTTCGAGAGGGTCGTGCTCGATACGGGTCCCGTCCCGGACCGGGGAGAGGAGCGCTTTTTTTGTCCGGAACAGGACCTGCCCCTCCACGCTGAGAACGAGCGCCTTTGTCGAGCTGCTGCCCTGGTCAATACCTATAAAGCAATCATCGGACATCATCTCACCTGATTAATATTCGTTCGATTCATCTGAAAGGGTAGTCATTGAATCGGAGCAAGCGATAGCGAGCGAATATGATAATATGATAATGTTAAGAATCGAGATTTCCTGCTTCCCCAAGGCGGGACGGCAGGGAGCTTCAAAGCAATACTTATAGTGTACACGCTCGCGCGGAGGAGGTCAAATCCTGGATCCCCGGGCAAGACAACCGGCGTTCCGTCTGATAGAATATTCCTATAGATCCTGCTGGTACTTATTGTTATTAGCAATTTGACGCACCATCGCTTCAGATGGTATTCTTCATTATATAGCAGAGATATTTATTTCCGGTGACAAGGAGATCTGTGTGGCAGAAGAAACGGACTATCCAGCAGGGCTCAAGCTTACGTCGTTGAGTCACGGCGCCGGGTGAGCATGCAAGCTGGGTCCAACGGTGTTGGACCGGATCCTCAAGTCCCTGCCTGCCCTCACTGATCCGCGTGTGCTCGTAGGCACCGAGGACGATGCCGGAGTCTATAAGATCAGCGATGACATCGCCATAGTACAGACCGTGGATTTTTTCACGCCTATCGTGGACAACCCCCGCGATTTCGGCGCTATTGCAGCGGCAAACGCCCTCTCCGATATCTATGCTATGGGAGCGAAGCCGCTCACAGCACTGAACCTCGTGGCTTTCCCCAAGGACGGTCCCCTGGAAGTGCTCGCTGAGATCATGCGCGGCGGGGCGGAGAAGACGCAGGAAGCCGGAGTGAGCATCATCGGCGGCCATTCGATCGACGACAAGGAGCCCAAGTACGGCATGGCCGTGACCGGCGTGGTGCATCCTGACAAGATTGTGCTCAAGAGCGGAGCGCGGGCGGGCGACGCGCTGGTACTGACCAAGCCGCTCGGCATCGGCATTATCTCGACCGCTATCAAGATGGGACGGGCGCCGGCTGAAATGATCGCTGAGGCGACGAACTGCATGAAGACGCTCAACAAAGCCGCCTCCGGTGCCATGATCGAGGCAGGCGTCAGGGGCGCGACGGACATTACGGGGTTCGGCCTGCTCGGCCACTTGCACGAGATGCTTCACCGAAGCTGCGTGAGCGGTCGTATCAGGCTTTCCGCGGTCCCTGTGATCCCCGGCGTGCGGGAACTGGCGAAGTTCAGCGTTCCCGGCGGAACGCGCGCGAACCTGAACTCTGTAAGCGACAAGATGTCCTGGGCCGATGGAATTACGGAAGAGGAAAAACTGATTCTTGCGGACGCACAGACCTCGGGAGGGCTCCTGATCGCGGCCGCGCCGGACAAACTCGGCGCGCTTCTCTCGGGCCTCGCAGCGAGCGGAGTGCAAACCCGGGCAGTGATCGGCGAGGTCATCACGGGCGAAGAAGGAAAGATATTCGTCGATCGATAGCGGTCAGTTTCTGAGGGGTAAGAGCATCAGTTTGTCCGGAGCAGGGAATTTTTATGGCGTAGCTAGGCGGTTTTTTTTCGCGGCAAGAGACGTATCCTGGGAAGGCGCTTAAAGGTCCTTCTGCGTCTTCCGTTTGAGTTTTTTGTTTTGATGGTTGGAGGGGTTATCGGTAATCAACAGCGCTCCGTCTTCGCCGTAACCCATATAGATAGTGTACCGTGTAGCAAAAGATCCGTTACCGCCGTTATATATCCTTAATATCCGTTTTACGTAATTCTGCGTTTCCTTGAAAGGCGGGATTGTGCCCCACCGTTTGACTGCTGCCTCGCCCGAGTTGTACGCCGCCAGCGCGAGGGACAGGTTGCCCTCGTACCGGTCGATCAGATACCGCAAATATTTGACCCCGCCGTCGATGTTTTCAGCCGGATTGAACGAATTTTTGATGTTCATATCCGCCGCGGTTTGAGGCATGAGCTGCATCAAACCCATCGCGCCTTTCCGCGACATGGCGTAAGGATCAAAATCCGATTCCACTTTGACGATGGCGTGCACAAGCGAGGGGTCAATGCCGTGGCGATAGCAGGCGCTGTTGATGATGTCGACGTAGGCGCTCGGGATTCTGGCCGGGGATGTCGTTGAGGGAACTCTCGGGCGGGATTTCGGCGGGGGCGCGGTTTTGCGGGAACTCGCCGTTTCCGAGGTGACCCGCTTGCGATGCTTCCCGCCGCCGTTCACATTGGTGAAGTGCAGTACGCCATTTTCGTCGACATACTGATAGATGTCGGCGCGAGCAGGCGAAACAGGAATGCAAACGAACAGCGCCAGCGCCAGAATAACAGGTATTTCGCGCCTCATGCACGACCCCGCGTGCTGTTTAGAGAATCCTCTAAAACCATAGTGTAAGTATATATTAAATAAAAAGACGTTGTCAATAGAAGAGTGCCCTCCGCCCCGTCCCGAAAAGTTGCAAAGCTACAGGGAGATTTTGGACTGACATATAAAAAATTAAGTATTTACCAGTACTGTCCGGTTGTTACGTAAATAGATTCAATTGGTTATCATTACAACTTTC
>OBLJ01000121.1_pt1 | contig 10274 bp, 7 predicted proteins | sample 2433971 | NCBI WGS metagenome assembly OBLJ01 (sample SAMEA2468440, study PRJEB22500) | soil metagenome | biome: Glassland; feature: Farmland; material: Clay | place: Australia | collected 2013-01-31 | depth 0.55 m
GTGTCTATACGACCGATCCCCGAGTTGTGCCGGAAGCGCGTCGCCTCGATCGCATCACCTTCGAGGAGATGTTGGAGATGGCGAGCCTGGGTTCCAAAGTATTGCAAATTCGGTCGGTGGAGTTTGCCGGCAAGTACAATGTTCCGCTGCGTGTGTTGTCCTCTTTCCAGGGCGGCCCCGGTACCCTCATTACCTACGAGGAAGAAGGGATGGAAGAGGCACTCATTTCCGGTATCGCGTTCAATCGTGACGAGGCACAGCTGACGATTCAGGGTGTGCCTGATCAACCCGGCGTCGCTTATAGAATTCTCGGTCCCATCGGTGCCGCCAACATCGAAGTGGATATGATTGTGCAAAATACCAGCGCTGACGGTAGCACTACCGATCTGACGTTTACCGTACACCGTAACGATTTCGACAAGGCTCTTTCGGTGTTGAAGGATGTGGCCGCCGAACTGGGTGCGCGTGAAGTGAAGGGTGATACGAAGACCGTCAAGATTTCGCTGGTGGGTGTCGGTATGCGTTCACATGCCGGAATTGCCAGTACGATGTTTGAGGCTTTGGCAAAGGAGGGGATCAATATTCGTATGATCTCCACTTCCGAAATCAAGATCTCCGTCGTCATCGAAGAGAAGTACCTTGAACTCGGTGTGCGTGCATTGCACTCGGTATTCAAGCTGGATCAGGCGCCTGCGGCCTGATATTTTCTAAAGGTTCAGTCTGCCGACGGTAGCTGTTGGATGCGGTAAGCTGGTATTTTGGGTCTATTATATATAGTCAGCGCCGAGGCCAGGAATGGGCTGAAGCTGCGTTGGCGCTATCGCTATGAATTGAGGAGACGGAGAGATGCTGATATTAACTCGCCGCGTCGGTGAAACGCTCATGATCGGTGAAGAAGTGAGTGTGACGGTGCTGGGTATCAAAGGTAATCAGGTGCGAATCGGTGTAAACGCGCCGAAGGATGTGTCGGTGCATCGCGAAGAGATCTACCAGCGAATTCAGCGCGAAAAGCAGGGCCAGGACGAGCAGGAATAAAAGGCGAATTTCGTCTTTACGCATACTGCTGAGGCGGGTATCCTTAGCGGCTGCCGAGTTTTGGAGAGATGGCCGAGTGGCCGAAGGCGCGCCCCTGCTAAGGGCGTATGGGTCAAAAGCCCATCGAGGGTTCGAATCCCTCTCTCTCCGCCATATATATCCAGAAAAAACGGATTTCTTGACATGCCGTGGCGGCATCAAGATAATACGCAACCTCATGCGCCCGTAGCTCAGTTGGATAGAGTACCTGGCTACGAACCAGGTGGTCGGGAGTTCGAATCTCTCCGGGCGCGCCATTCAAGAACAACGGGTTAGAGACATTTCTCTAGCCCGTTTTTCGTTCTAGCACGACGAGTGCGGGACTTTTCCCTACACACGCTGTGCGCTGCATCCATCAATATCTCCAACTCAGCAGCTGAATAGTGCGTCGTAATCCGTCCTGACTTCTGTCCTAACAGAGCCCTGCCGGTCTTCAAAGCTCACGCCAGCCGCACGTAACCGCCTGCCTGTTTCATTGCGTCCAATATTGACCGCGCATTTGCGTCATTCGTTGACCCAGGGAATCAGGCGTAAGCCGACAAGGCAACACAACCTCACTCGACGGAAGCGTGTCAACTACGAGTGCAAATATAGCGAGAAACGGATCCCTATTGGACGCAATTCAACACGGAGGGTTTGCGCTGATGCTTCTCCATCTATGAGGCCCGTTCTCTATTCAAGGGCGAGCGCCGTATAGGTCAAACCTGGAGAGTCCCCCGGCGGAACCGTAGGTATCTTCACTAAATTAATGAATTTGGGTAATGATGGCTTTAGTCGTTGTCGGTTTGCGGGACGGTCGATGCCAAACGGCGAAATTGGAGGCCATAGAACATTTCCAGATAGCGACGCGTCTCATCCCGTTCCAGATTCGTCACGTATTTCCAAAAACCGTAAATGCATGACAGAGTCAGCATTCGTTCGGCATATATTTCCCAGGTATATCGGCTCTGCACTCGCTGTATCGATGCCTTGGATATACGCTCCCAATACCCTGGCTCGGTACCACAACGATTGAAAAATGTGGCGATGATATCCGCCGCGCCATCGCCGTGGTTGGGGTCGATATGAAAGCCGGAGACACCATCCTTGATAATCTCCAGCGGACCTCCATAACAGGTGGCAAAGGTCGGCAGGCCAGAGCTCATCGCTTCGATTACCGTCAAACCGAAAGCTTCAAACAGCGCAGGTTGTACAAATGCTCCACGGCTATCGGCGATGTAGCGGTATAACTCGCCTGCCAATTGTTTATCCAGATGTACGCCTAGCCAGCGTACTTGTTCATCCAAGCCGTATTGGTCAAACAGCGCGTGCATACGCTCGATCTGCAGTTGTTCTTCGTGATCACCCGATCGCCCGGGGTCTATGTGGCCGCCAATGACCAACATATTGGTGGCGGAACGTAATGTCTCGTTCCTGCCGTACCATTCCACTAGACCTGTAATATTCTTTATGTTGTCGAGGCGCGCCATGGTAAATAGAAGCGGCTTGTCGTGTTGGGCCAAAGTCCCCCGTGAATTTTCGTTTGTCTGACCGTAAATAAGCTCCTGAAGCTCATTGCGTAGACTGTTTAAACGACGGGAGTCATCGTTGTACGGAAAGTAAATTTCATTGTCGGCGCCCGGCGATACGATGTTGAATTTTGGATCGAAAACATCAATGCCATCAACGACTCGATAGAGTTGCGGCATGGTAAACGCGGCGTAGCTCTCGTATTGGCCGACGCTGTCGCGAGTACCCGCAATCTCCTGATAGGTGCTTGTGATGATGAAATCGGCTGCATTCATCGATATCAGATCGGCGGTAAATTGGCTGGAAAAATGATATTGCGCTTCGTTTTCCTGCCAATAGAGGTCAGAGTACAGATATTTCGTCTTTTCGAGTGCGTGTGCGATATTACATTGAGTAACGTGCAGTCGCTGCGATAGCAGCGTCGCTACCAAGTTTCCGTCAGAATAGTTGCCGATGATAAGGTCGGGGCGCGCACCCAGTTCCGCGAGGATGGCATTTTCCACTTCATTGGCGAACCCTTCGAGATATGGCCATACCTCAAAACGTGAAATCCATTGCGGTACGATTTCTCCGTTGTCAGCTCTGAAGGGAATGCGAATAATCCGTGCGTTTTCCGTGCCGATAATCGGTTCGACGGGCTGATTACAACTGGTGGTGCCCGCCTCGGGGATTAGACGGGTGATAACCAGTATTTGTGGTGTAATGTCCAGACCCTGCTCATGGACGCGTCTCCGCATTTCCTTCTCCAGAGCGCGAACCTGGTCCAGGATGTATACCACCTGCCCTCCCGTATCCGGTAAACCCAATACGTTGGATTGTCCGAAGTAACCGTGCGGCGAGAGAATCGCAAGACTAAAAATCATTGGAATACGGCCGAGAAAGCGTTCGATTGTCTCCGGTGCCGGCGCCTCCAGAATATCTGAAAGCAGGCCGAAGCTGGCTTGGATCTGCTCGGCGGTACGCCCCCATCCGGGTTCGAAGCCGAACTGTTGTAGTGTGTGCCCGACGACATCCCATTCAGCACTATCGTCCTGTGTCGCGAGATAATCCTCGGCACGCCGTATCGCCTGACGCAGAATCGTAAGATCGCGCACTCGGTCATTGAGCATTAGTTGCCGACCTTGAAACTGATGAACACAAAGAAAATTGACCAGATCCTTATTGCCGCGTCCAAGTTCACGGAATAGCTGACTGGAGAGGCGGCGGTTGAGAAATTCAACACCACGCCCGATCGAACGCGATTCCTGAAGTTTAGGAAACTCTCGATTGAATGGGCCAAGATCGATCTCCAGAACCCAATCATCCCGATGTTCATGACCGTTGCGCAGATGTTCTTTGAAGGCCATAAATTCGGCGGTACCGACTTCTTCGTAGTTCATGGTGTCAATGTGGAAACGAACGTAGCTCCAACGCGCGATATGTTGGCGCACCGCTAGATATATCCAGGGTTGACCTAAAGCGGCTTCCTGGGTGACGGATATGAGATGAGCCAGATCTGAACGCTCCAGGTCAGGATGACCATATTGTTCGCAGAACTCATCAAAATGGTCTCGCAAATCAGAACGTAACAGAAAAGGGCGGCCGACGCCCAAATAGTGGCGCAATAGGGCGTGAACGGTGTCGCGATGCTCACGTAAATATTCTGCGAGTGTTTCAATCACGTTTTGTCTCCTCCGTCGGCCCGTGGTTTGTGATTTAAGAAGGCGTAATGCTCGAGTCCCTCAAGAACACCCCAAGCATAGTGGCCGGAGGCAAAATATATTCGCGGTTCACCGCGCAAGTGGCGCAATTCCGCACTGAAATTTCCGACTACCACACCCAAAGTGTCACCTCGGAGCATTTCGATGTCATTGCCAGAGTCGCCTGCGACGAGCATGCGTTCAGGAGGGATGCCCCATTTCGCGCCAATATAGCGCGCAGCTTGGCCTTTTGACGCTCGAATGGGTAACACGTCTAGAAATGCCTGATGCGAATATACAAGGTTAGCCGATAGTCCACACTTTCGCAGATGGCGCACGATATTCCGAATGGGCGGAGCCTTATCGGGATCTATAAAGTAACTCACCTTATGCTGCCGTTGGCTTTCGTTTGGTTGTAATTTGAGACCTGGTATACCCTCCAACATCTGTTGAAGACGCTCACGTTGCCAGCGATAGTCGATATGCCTGCGCCAGTTATTATCCGGTTGCAGTTGTCGGCCGTAATAGATCTCAGTCCCGACCGATGTCACCATAAGATCAGGCATAGGTACGTTGTGGTCCTTGAGCACTTTTAATGCACTATCGATATGACGCCCAGTAGCCACGCCGAAACCCATATTGGCATTTTGTTCAATCCGTTGTAGTAGGGTATAAAGGGCATCGTCATCGCCGAGCAGTGTGTTGTCGATGTCACATAGAACCAGGCGATCTATAGTTGGTAAGCGACTTTTGGTGGGAGCGATGATGCGGGTGCGGTGCCCACGACCGAGAAGGCGGTGTAGCGCTTTTATGTAGGTCGTGACATGAGCATGCCACGAGTAGTGCCGGTGTGCACCTTTTACACCACTGCTGGACCATTGGCGCCAACGTTTCTCCTCCGCTAGCGTACTGAGTATCGATTCTCCCATGGCGTCGGCGTCCAGAGGATCTACCAATAATCCATTCTTGCAATGATTGATGATGTCGCGTGGGCCTCCATCTTCGGTGGCGACAATCGGCAAACCACTGGCGGCAGCTTCTATTAACGTCAATCCGAATGGTTCAGTTAGAGCCGGATTGACAAAAACGCCGCGACTACGAGTAGCGATACGGAATAATTCTGGAACGTCGTTGGCCTGATGATGTTTTGGATATGCAACGCTACCATATAGATCATACTTGTCGATTAGCAACATCAATTCAGTAAGCACCTGTCGCGGGCCTTTATCCATCGTGCTGACATCGTCACGATTTCCGGCAATGATCACGAGGTTGGCTTTTTCACGCAATTGTTCATTTTCACCATATGCCTGTATCAGTGCTGAAATATTCTTGCGCTCGTCGGGACGCGACAAAGCCAATATCGCGGGCTTGCGGGGATCACGTAGGAAACGGGCTAACTCCTGTCGTATGGGACTGTCAACAAAGAGGCCCTTGGGTGGATGGAATCGACTGAGATCCGTGCCGGGAGGGATGACTTGCATGCGCCTCGGCTGGTAGTTGGAATAATGGCAGTACTGTGTCTCGACCTCTTGTTGCGTACTCGCGATAACCAAGCTGGCCACGTCCATGGCGAGTTCCTCGGCCTCTATGCGGAGGTTCATGTTGTATTGCGTCTCTATAGTATGTGGCGGCACTCCTTGATCGACCAGGCGCCGGCGTTTTTCGCGTCCCAGCGAGTGGCCCGTGTGGATTAATGGTACGCCAAGAAGACCGGCTAATCGGGCCCCCACATAACCGGCATCAGCATAATGGCTATGAATGACGTCAGGAACACGACCAATGCGGCGTATATGTTTGAGTGCTTGATCGGCCATTGAGTCGAGATATGGCCACAGAACCTCTTTGCGAAGATAGCGGCGTGGTCCGAATGGTAATCGTATGATATTCGCTTTGGGTGAGATCGGTTCACAGGATACGGCGTAGTCGCTGTTTACTTTCGGATCTAGCACCTGGCGGGTTATCAGGTCAACTTGACTGACGTCGGGGTGTTCCGCCAAAGCACGCGCAAGCTCAACAACATATTTCGTTTGGCCGCCGGTATCTGCATCGCGACCCAACTCAAGATTGTGCCCCCGGATGAGACCGTGGACGCTGATTAGCATAATATACAATCGACTCTCCTCACTTACGGGTATCGGTTATCCCAGCGCTGCAATATGTCCTGATAGAATTTGCAATCAAGCACGGTGGCGCCGCGTATGCGACATATTTCTGCCGCAAAGTCGAGCGCATTATTAAGAATACGAACGGGCTCCCATCCGTGCAGTAGCCCGAACAATGTGACAGCGGAGAAAGCGTCGCCCGCGCCGACGGTGTCGACGATATCGCTAATCGGTGACGGGGGAGCGGATAGTTCGTTTACATCGGTGACCAGCAATGCGCCTTCCGCTCCTAAAGTTATGATTAGCAAATCTACTCCGAATGCATTTAGTAATGCATGAGCAGCTTCCAATCGACGTGAAATAGGAGGGTCGCCTGCGATTTGGCTAAATTCGTCGCTATTCAATTTGAGCCAGCGTGCATTATGCAGATTCCAGCGAATTTCCTGCTGAGTCCACCAAGGTGCACGGAGGTTTATATCGACGAACGCAGGAATGGTGGTTGTGTCACTCAGCCAATGGAGAGTTTGTTGAGTGACCGCGCCACGGGCAGCAAGGCTGCCATGATAGAGAACTGCGAATTTATCCTTAGCAAGAATATTTGCTACAGGCGCGCGTTCAATATAGTCATAGGCCTGTTCCGGTAAAATTTCAAAACTAGGTTGACCATTGAGAAGCGACACTTGCACGGCGCCTGTTGGATGTGACTGATCTCGTTGCACACCACGAGTATCCATTCCCCAGAGTGCCATCTTTTCCAGTACCTCTCGGCCGGGAATATCATCACCGATTCGGCTGACGAATAGAGGCTTAACTTGAAATCCATGCAGATGCCAGGCGACATTGAACGGTGCTCCGCCCAGCACACGACTACCATCGGGAAAGTGATCAAATAGCACTTCCCCAAAGACAAGTGGCCGGCCTATAGTTGAATTTTTGTTCTCCGTTGCCATGTCCAGATTCCTCCGGCTGACTTAATTAGGCTGGAAATGGAGCTGAATATGGATGCAACTCAGTGCATCAAAGAGCGGTCTCCTTCTGTTGGCGACCTATTCTGATTAACGACGCCAGATTACTGTCAGTTCGGTGACTGATCGAGTAGTAGCGAAGAAGATGTATATCGTGAATGAACTAATATATAGCAGATTGGCGGCTGGTTAGGCAAAGGACATACGGCAACTCAACGAAAGCCTTCCTTTAACCGGTAAACAACACCAGCCGTGGTACGTACCATTTCAAACATATCTACATAGCTAGTAGGGGATTCGGAGCCGCCAAGAAACAAATAACCTCGAGGATTCATCGTTTGTGCGATGCGGTTAAGTATGTCTTTTTTCAGATCGGATGAAAAATATATCAGGACATTTCTACAAAATACGATATCAAATTTCCCCAGTGGAGCGAAGCTCTGCATAAGATTCAATTCACGAAATGACACTCTATTGCGGATTTCCGGGCGAACCTCCCATCGGTCACCTTTTGGTAAAAAAAATCTCTTTACTCGCTCTTCTGACATACCTCGAGAGAGCGACATTTTGTCGTATTGCGCAACACTGGCATCCCCAAGCATGGAGGGAGAAATGTCGGTGGCGATGATTTGCAAATTGGCCGGCAACGAACCGGGACGGCTTGCCAGATATTCTTGAATAGTTATGCCTATTGAGTATGGTTCTTGGCCGGATGAACATGCTGCTGACCATATGCGCAGCTGTCGCAAGCGCAGGCTGCTAAACTCGGCAAAAATTGCGTTAGTAAGAATGTCGAATGGATATCGATCACGGAACCACATCGTTTCGTTGGTGGTCATCGCATCAACAATGCGTTCTCGCAATTTGGAGTGACGTTGCTGTTTCAGCTGAAGCATTAGCTCACTGAAGGTGTTGATGTTGAATTCACGCATCAAACGGTTAAGCCGACTAGTGACTAGATAATGTTTGTTGTCGCCCAGGACTATGCCGCAGGCATCTTCTAGAAATCGGCGGAATTCTTCGTATTCGTTTGATGCAATCTGATTTGTTGTCACTTCAGAGTCTCGGACATGAGGATTTTCGTACTTACGGAAAATAATGGTGTTGTGCTAGCGTTTCGGTATAACACGGGTATCTGACGTATATTCCACGGGCGATGGCGGGAAAAGTTACACTGTGCGACTAAGTCGTTTGCTTGAGTCGTTCAATGACACTGCCGGCTAATTCATCGGGTTTGAATTTTGCGATAAATTTATTGGCGCCAACTTTTTCAACAAGTGAATTATTAAATACACCGCTTAGCGACGTGTGCAGTATTATATATAAATCTTTTAACCGGCTGTCCGCGCGAATTTGCGTCGTCAGCGTATAGCCATCCATCTCGGGCATTTCTATATCAGAAATTACCATGCTTATTTGTTCAGTTATTGGAGTGGTACTTTCAGCCATTGTTTTGAGAAGATTTAGCGCTTCACGTCCATCCTTCGCAAGAATTGTCTCGACTCCAATTTGATCGAGTGTGCGTTTAATTTGGTTGCGCGCGACGCTTGAGTCGTCTGCGACTAGTATCTTGTGCGGTTGTTCGTGAAGTTCGCGACGACTGTCTTCGATGAGATCATTATTTACCGTTTCGTCAATATGGATAACCTCAGCCAGTACCTTTTCTACGTCGATGATTTCCACGAGATCCTTATCCACATGAGTTACTGCGGTCATGTAGTTGTGGCCGGTGCCTTTTGGAGGGGGTAATATCTCTTCCCAATTCATATTGATGATGCGGTCGACGCTGCTTACCAGGAAACCCTGCACTGCACGGTTGTATTCGGTGATGATAATGTACGCTTGTGACGTATCGCTAATGGCGGGACGGCCAATTGCTTGGGCTAGGTCGATGATCGTTATTGTCTTGCCGCGCAAAGTGGCGACGCCGCGGACGACGGCGTGAGCATGCGGTACCTTAGTAAGAGGTGGACATTGAATCACCTCCTGTACCTTAAAAACGTTAATCCCAAAGCGCTGCCTGCCTCCCAAGCGGAATAGGAGCAGCTCCAGGCGGTTGTGTCCGGCCAAACGGGTACGCTGGTTTACTCCGTCAAGTACGCCTGCCATAGTCGTCTCCGCAGATTGTGCCCGTTGTCAGTGATGATATCGGCTAAACGCCGCTAGACCTTAGCTTCGGTGGAAGCGGCACATAAATTGCCTGTATCCTGCGTATCCACCTGATTTTTTAATTGTGTCACAAAATCATGATGGCCGCTCTAAGAATAGTATGCTAACTGATTAATTAATGAGGAAAAATGGTTAACAGCAGAATTATATGGCATCGCCAATTGTGAGGCCCAAGGTGTCAAAATGTCGGCGCTTTAATGCGAGAGCAATGGACTTCTGTCAAAAGTGGGCGAGACTGGGGATCGCCGCTTGGGTCGTTGCGGCTGCGGTGGTGGCCGGAAGCTGGGTGCAGGCCGTACACGCCGAAGGTATTCAGCCCCTGAACGCCGTCGTGGTAGCTGTGCGCAGCTACTTGGTCCAGCAAAACGGAAATTCCAAGGCCGGTCAGCTGAAGGTGGCGGTGACTCCACCTGATCCACGGCTCAGACTTGCGGCTTGCCGGACGAAACTCCGGGTGTTTACCCCGCCAGGTCAGAATACGGTCGGTGACACGGTCGTGGGGGTGGGTTGTACGGATGTTAGTAATCCCTGGTCTCTTTATGTGCAGGCGTCCGTGGCTCTGATCCGGCCGGTGTTGGTCGCGCGTTATCCAATGAGTCGCGGTACAGCGCTATCGAGTAGCGATGTCGCGCTTGTCAATAAGGATGTGGCTCGTATGACGCAGGGGTATCTTGTTGATATTAATAAAATTAATGGGATGCTGCTGAAGTACTCCGTCACAGCTGGCACCGTATTACGTCCCGCACTACTGCGACTCCCTATTACTATCAAGC